>OGWV01000507.1_pt1 | contig 23658 bp, 22 predicted proteins | sample 1576081 | NCBI WGS metagenome assembly OGWV01 (sample SAMEA3541541, study PRJEB24748) | human gut metagenome | biome: human gut; feature: human-associated habitat; material: faeces | place: China | collected 2012 | reverse complement strand
ATGATTGGTTGTTGAGCGTTGGTCAAAATGGTTGTTTTTACAGTAGCGCTAACACGTCCTCGCGATGGGGGCACGGTGCGAGTCGGAGCAGGCGTGCGTGCTGGCGCGTCGGCGCCGCCCAAGACGTGTATAGCGATTTCGATTGCGGCGGCGACCGGGGCCGCCCGCGATGGGTCGAGCTGGGTCGAGCCGTCCGCGCCTCCACGGGAAGCGCACAAGCTAGCCGAGGCGGCGCCTGTCCCTTCCGCCCAGGTAGACGGTCCTGCAGGTCTGGGAGATCCTGCTCGCGATCGCCTCTGCCGTGACGCGCTCGCCGCGCCTTGCGAGCCTGTCCGCCAGCGCGCCCGGCGCGTAGTTCGACGTGACGATGGTCGGGCGCATGTCCTCGTAGCGCGCATCGAGCACGCTGAACACGGTGCCGACGGACCATTCCGTCGCGTCCTCCTTGCCGAGGTCGTCGAGCACGAGGACGTCGCACTTGGCGTACCGCGCGACGGCGGCCTCGGTGCCGCCCTCGTCGAACGTGGCCTTCACGCGCTCGAGCATGCCCTTGGCCGTCGTGAAGGCGACGTCGTAGCCGGCCTCGGCGAACAGCCTGGCCATGGCGGAGGCGGCGTGCGTCTTGCCGGCGCCGACGCCCCCGTGTATGTAGAGCCCGGCGCCCCCGTTGCCCGCGAACGAGGCGATGTACTCGGCGAACTCGGGGCGGTCGGCCTCGGCGGCCCAGTAGCGCCTGGGGATGCCCGCGCGCGAGAGCGCCTTCTCCCGGCGGGCGGCCTCCTCCTTGGCGGCGAGGGCCGCGCGCCTTCGCGCCTCGGACTCCCGCTCGCTGGCTGCGCCCTCGCACGGGCAGGGGGCGGCGGAGACCCAGGCGACCCTGCCCGCCAGCGCCGCGCCGAGCGGATCGAGGGCGGCGCCGCAGTGCGGGCACGCCCTCGGCTCCGGCTCGTCGAAGGAGAGCCCGGCCGCACGGGCCTGCTCCAGGGTGATGAGTCCCGCTCGGTCCATCGGGCGCCCCTTCCTTATCTTCTGAAGTCCTTGTTGTCCCTTTTGCTTATTGGGTGGCATATCGTCAGGGGTTTCCCTGTCATCTCGTCAGGGGTTCGGGCTGCGAACCCTGACGGTTCGTCACCCTTGTTCTCGGCGAACCCTGTCATTTCGTCACCCTTTCGCGCCGGGAACCCTGACGAACCGTCAGGGGTTGCCAGCGCTCCGGGCGGCAGCCTCTCGCGCACGATGCGGTACCGCTTGGTGGCGTGCCCGCGTGCCGGGGCGTGCACGCCGCACTCCTCGATGAGGCCCCGGTCGAGCAGGTCGCGGATGGCGCGGTGGACGCTGCGCTCCTGCACGTTGAGGAAGCGGGCCAGGCCGCCCTTGCTCTCGAAGTAGCCGCACCCGGCGTCGCAGAAGCCGAAGATGCGCGCGTAGACGAGCAGGGGAAGGCCGGAGAGGCCCAGGTCCGCCATCATGAAGTGCCGTACCGTCGTGAACTCGCGCGGGGAGGGGCCGTCGCGCCCCTTCGGGCCTGCGGCCGCCATCGGCGCTAGCCCCTTCTGGGCGAGCCGACGACGCTGTTGCGCTCGACCCATGCGACGAGCTCGTCGTGCAGCACGATGCCGTCGCGAGTCTTGCCGCCGATGTAGCGGATCGGGAACGGGTCGTCGGGGTCCTTGGCGAGCCGGTACATGGCGTCGCGGCTGATGCGCAGCATCGCGCACGCCTCGTCGGCGCCGAATATCGCGTTGGTCGATGCGATGAGCCTCACCTGGCTCCTGCTAATGCTCTTGGTCATGGTCGTCCTCGAGCTCCTTTCGTCTCGAGGCTCCCTCGCGTGCCCGGCCGCGGGCGGCTCCCGGGGCGGTCGCCGCCGTCATTTCCTGCCGCTCCTCGACTCGATGTAGGCGTCCACTGACGCCCTCGAAACCAGGAGCTTCCTTCCGAGCCTGTACGAGTCGATCTCTCCCGACCAGATGAGGTCGTACGCCTTGTTTCGGCTCGCCCTCATGTACTCCTGCATCTCGATCACCGTCATCCATTCGTCGCGGCCCTGGTTGTTCTCGGGCGCGGCGCATTCGGCTGTGCGTGCCATGGTTCCTCCAATCTTCCCGTGCGGCACCGTGCGGGCACACCGCGCGGCACAGTGTCCCTTTTCGTCTGCGCGACGATTGAACCGCCTGATGTCGATTGGTGAGCACGGCGGGAGCGGAGACGGGTCGAGATGGGTCGAGCTGGTCGTGCCTTCACGAAACGGCCATGAGCCGCGTGCCTTAGCCCGCAGCTATGTCCCTGAAAAGTAAAAGGCGCCCATGCGGGCGCCTGCCTAGTAGCTGGAGTTGTTCGGTTGTGGTCGGAATGCTCGTCTTCCGCGGTGCTGTCGTCCGGGGTCCGGCATCTGTCGTTCGCCTCTTCTGTCGTGTTTGCTGTTGCGTGTTCTGCGAGCGACCTTGCGCGGACCGGCCGGCCCGTTGCCCCAGGTGCACCCGGGTAAATGGTACCCATCCGTTAGGACATGGAGATTACGGGAGGGCCGTCTGGGCAAACTGGGGCGGACGAGCGGGCGTCGGCGGCTCGATTAGGGCTTCTCCGTTACCCTGCAGCTGTTTTCGGTCGCCTGAACGACAATATCGCCGAGGTCCGCCACGCCCTCATCGAGCTGAACGACTTGAGGCCAGACCTCGCGGACCATGGCCATTTGGTCGTCTATCAGCAGGCATTTCGCCATTCGCACCCTATTCCTCATGCCGATGACCTCTTCTCCAAGCCTTTCCGGGTCTTCTGGGTCGAACATTCTTGCACCGCTCTCGTTGACCAAGTGCCCATCAGGATCGAATCGTTCCGGGCTTGATTCTGGGCTAAGGCAATATTCGCGACAGCGTTCGCTTTCCAGTAGGTTCGCGTTGTCGTTCCGGGATTTAGGGGAATTTCTCTCAGTGAAATCGGATATGCCGCAATCCACCTCGTTCAGATGGTCAATAAGGCATCGAAAGCTACTGCTCGTCAAGACTTTTTCGAGGGTGTCTGCATAAGAGGTCGTTGGCAAACCGTATTTTTCTTTAAACGGGCTGCTATTGGCGCCGGGCCTCGCCGCGAGCTCGCGAAGCGCGTTGACCGCCTCCACGCTTATTCCGAGGTATTCCGAAACCTCCTGCTCGTCGAACGTCCTTCCCTTTGATTCGCCGATCAAGTATCCAATCTGGACATCCAGAAGTCTTGAAATCGATTGCATCGTGGGAAACGATGGGAAACCGGGTTTTTCTTTGCCGTATTCGCCGCCGATATTCTCCCAGCGTCCAACAGTGGTCTTCGTCGTAGCATGCCCTTCTTTCTGCATTGCATTCGCGAAGTCCTCTTGCCTTGGATACGATTTCTTCCTCTCCGCTTTGAATCGCTTACCCCAGGCTTTTTTCATTTCTTCATCGCTTAAGACTCGTCCCATGTTGTTTCTCTCTTCCATTTACCACTGAGATACTCGTGAAATACTTCTGTACACGAGTCTATCAAGTTGAGAGAATCGAGTCATCCGATAGGAAAGGATTAAACGATGAAATGCGAATTGACCAAGAAATCGTTCGAGGTGCCGGCACTTCTCGAACGGCATAACGATTTCGAGCAAGCAATATGCAGAACGGTGTTTCAAGACAAGTACAGCTCCAGCGTGAAGACTTACCACGTCATCGACCATCTTATTGCTCGAGGCGAAGAGCTCGGACTCATGGGCGTCCCAAGCTATCTCGCGGCGATAGAGGCGCTGAAGAGATTTAGCTCCTATCACGCTGGCCTAATCAGGGGTTTTGCCGGGGAACGACGGGTCTTCTACGCGATCAAGCATGTCGGGTCCGGCTTCGAGCAACTGGTCAATGCCGAGTTGGACTACGAGGGCGAGCACGATGAGTTCGACCAGATCCTCGTCAGCCGGCAGGGTCTTGTGATAGTCGAAGTGAAGAACTACTCCTCCTCGGCCGCGATCGGGAGCGACGGGATCTTGAGGTTTGAGGACGGAAGCAGACGCATACGCAACGTCGGGGAGAGGATGGCCTCCAAACGCTACGTCTTGCGCGAGGTAGTGTCCAACGCAATTGGGCGCGAGCTCCCTGATGGAGCGATCGTCTCCCTTGTCGTCAACGCCAACGAGAAGACCTCTATTCGAAACGATTCTGATCGAGTCGAGGTTCAGAGCACGGGCAGCATCGCGCGTCGAGTCGAGGAGCTGCTGAGAGGCGACGAGGTCCTAGGGGCCGAAGCCGTCTCCGCCATCAAGGCGGCGCTTGAGGCTGCCAACCATCCCATTGAGATCGAGCCAGAGATCGATTTCGAGTACGTATCAGCAACCCTGCATGAGGCCCTCTCGCTGATCGCCCAATCGGTTGCGGAGGAGAAAGAGGACGAGGATTTCGCTCGCGTGTCCGCTCCCGAGAGCGAGACCTGCTCGGTATCTCAGGCGCGGAGGCCGTCTCCTGCGCTCATCTCGGGTGCAGTGGCTCTTCTTTTAGGCCTTGCGGGCGGATACGTGCTCGGATCAACGGGAAAATGGAGGTAAGCAGATGAACGACGTTATGGAACGCACCGCTACAAGCTACGCGGTGATTGATGCGGTGGGCAACAAAGCAAGCGATTGTCGGGGCATGCTCAAATCCCTTGTCGATGCGACGAACGGCATCACCGGGCCCCAGGCTGGCCTTCTCGGATGCCTCGTCGTTTCCGTTGTCGGGGTTGCGGGATATGGAATATACGCCCTTTGCGACCTGGTCAAATCCGGACACCCCGTCGAGCTCACCTCTGGAGGGGTGCGCTTCGCGGCGAATACGGTAGCGCTCGGCGAGGCGAGCAGCCTCTAATCGGCGGACAGGAGAATCGATGCAGATGAATGAGATGCCCTCAATCGGGACCACGCTGACATACGGCGAGGCAATTGAAGCATACGACCGCTTCGAGCGGACGATGCTCGAGAAGGCGTACGGGGCCGAGCTTCTGCCCGCGGTGGGGCTGTACGACCTGCTCTGACAGCTTGAGTCGCTCGCACAGAAGTTCAGAATCGAGGGCAAGGGGGCCTTCTCGAGGCTCAAGAGGGAGACCCGGTCGTTCTCGAGCGAGAGGACCGCTTTGGCGAACGGGGTGAACGGTGAGAGGTTCTACCTGCTGCAGGATGAATCGGCGCTCAAACAGCATGACGAGACACATCTTTTCAAGGCCGGAATCGACGGGGACATGCTCGCCGGCGATCTCTACGAGGCCTTCGAGCTGCTTTCAAAGGAGTCTACCAAGGTCGACGTATGCGCCGATACCTATTCACCCGATCGTTCGGAACGGGATTTTGACAGGCTAGGTAAAGACTCTTTCATGAAATGGGCCGGAATCGGGTTTTGCGTGATGATGGTCTGCTTCGGAATCTCGATGCTCGTCCATTCGGTCTTCCAGATTGGCTTCTGCTCCAAGTGGTTTCTCTGATGTCGGGGCCGTTGAACGAGCAGGCTTTCATTCAATTCGCCAACTCATGGGCAAGCCGCCCGAGACTACTCACTTTGCCTACCGATGGCGAAGACCCGCGACTTGGGGTTTTGCAAACGGTGCGCGAGCCACCTGCGATAATTCACTTATGATTGTAGCTGGCGGCTTGCACACTAAAGGACGGTTGAGTTTCAAAACGGGCGTTTTCGACGCCGTCGAGCCTTCGAAGGTGTCTCGCTGCGCCCTTTGGGGCAAAACGAAAACTCATCGCCTAGAGTTCGAAATGAGTTTATGAAACTGTCTCAACTTTTGTTCCCGAGGCCGATAAAACGCGACGTCGTGTCAGTCGGCGGCACGCGTTCCGGGCGACGCCGAAAACTGGGCGTAACCGGAATGATGAGACGGTAGAACCGGAGCCACCGAGTGAGAGTAGTTACACATCGAACTAAGAAAGCTCTCGACCTGCAAAACAGATCGAGAGCTTTCTTTGCACTCCTACCCGAATAGGACTCCTCGCCGAACTCCCTTGAGCGTCGGGCGGCACTATCGGGCGTGGGCGTTCTCGTAGGCCTCTTTAATCTCTGCCGGCAAACCGTCGGGAATCATGGCCCTTAGCTCGGCCTCGTTTTCGCCCTGACTCAGCTGCCCGTAGAACCAGCATTTGTACTTCAACATGTCCAGCGCACGGTTCATGTTCGCGATCTCCGACTCCATGTGGGCCTTTCGCCCCTCGAACATGGCCTTGCGTTTGGGGTATGTTGAGGGACCCTCCGCGCACCATTCCATGAACAGCCGGATGTCCTTGATCTCCATCCCCGCCTTCTTTAGGCATTCGATGACCCGAAGCGCCTCGAGTTCCGTATCGCTGAACCGGCGAATGCCGGACGCCCGCTCCAGCCCCGGGAACAATCCCTGTTTGTCGTAATATCGCAGCGTAGAAGTGGGCAAACCGAACATCTCCGACACTTGTCCGATTGTGTACATGGCTCCTCCGAATAAAACTAAAATTCATTCCTTGACCTAAAGTTAGGTTTAGGTATTACCTTCATTCTCGTTAATAAAACAGAGAATGCAAGGGATGTTTCGTAATGAGCAAAAAGGTTTTGATAGTTTCTTCAAGTCAACGAAAGAATGGCAATTCCGAGACGTTGGCGGACGCTTTCGCCAACGGTGCGCGGGAAGCGGGCCACAGCGTTGAGACCGTGCGCCTGCGCGAAAAGCAAATAGGCTTCTGCAGGGGCTGCCTTGCCTGCCTAAAGCTTGGTCACTGCGTTATCCAAGACGATGCCGTGGAAATTGCCGCCAAGATGCACGACGCCGATGTTCTGGTGTTCGCAACGCCCGTCTACTACTACAGCGTCTGTGGCCAGCTCAAGACAATGCTCGACCGCGCCAACCCACTATTTGGCTCCGATTATGCATTCACCGAGGCGTATCTATTAGCAACGGCGGCGGAGAGTGGGCGCTCGACCTTCGACGGCGCAAAAAAGGCCGTGCAGGGATGGATCGACTGCTTCCCCCGCTGTGCGCTTGCCGGAACGGTTTTCGCCGGCGGCGTGAACGATGTGGGCGATATCGCCGGGCATCCTGCTCTGGAGCAGGCGCGGCGAATGGGCATGAGAGTCTAGACGCGGCTTAGCTGCACGGAAGCAGTTTTGCACTCAAAACCATCGACAGGAGGAATCAAACATGGCAATTAAGCAGACGGCGGGCAGAGATGCCCTGGGGGAGTTTGCTCCCAAATTCGCACAGCTCAATGACGATGTGCTGTTCGGCGAGGTGTGGAGCCGAGAGGGCGAGCTTTCCTTGCGCGATCGTAGCATGGTGACGGTGGTGGCCCTGATGGCGCAGGGACTGACGGACTCTTCGTTTCAATATCATCTGATGTCTGCTAAGAACAACGGCGTGACCAGGACGGAGATAGCGGAAATCCTTACGCACGCGGCGTTTTATGCGGGATGGCCCAAGGCGTGGGCGGCCTTTCGTATGGCGAAGGAGGTCTGGGCGGATGGCGATGCCACCGACGCAAAGGCCGAGCACCAAAACGAGATGGCCTTTCCCATCGGTGCCCCCAACGATGCATTCGCGAAGTACTTTATCGGGCAAAGCTACCTCGCGCCCCTTTCCACCGAGCAGGTCGGCATTTACAACGTTACGTTCGAGCCCGGCTGCCGCAACAACTGGCACATCCATCACGCCAAAAGCGGTGGCGGACAGATTATCGTCTGCGTGGCCGGTCGAGGGCTTTACCAGGAATGGGGCAAACCGGCACAGGAGCTGTGCCCTGGCGATGTAGTAAATATTCCCGCGGGCGTAAAGCACTGGCACGGTGCGGCGCCCGACAGCTGGTTCTCTCATCTCGCGGTGGAGGTTCCGGGCGAGGAGGCCTCCAACGAGTGGTTGGAGCCAGTGGACGACGAGCGATACCTTAAAGCGACTGACAAGGAGGCTTAGGCATGGAGCAGTTGAATCTGACGCAAGAGTGGGACAAGGTGTTCCCCAAAAGCGGCAAGGTCGAGCACAGCAAGGTGACCTTCCACAACCGATACGGCATCACGCTCGCGGCTGACGTCTACATGCCGAAGAACGCGGAAGGCAAGTTGCCCGCCATCGCTGTCAGCGGCCCGTTTGGCGCGGTGAAGGAGCAGTCCTCCGGTCTGTATGCGCAGAAAATGGCGGAGCTGGGCTTTTTGACAATTGCCTTCGACCCGTCCTATACCGGCGAGAGCGGCGGCACGCCGCGCTACGTGGCGTCGCCGGACATCAAACTCCCGCTATTTCAGCGAAACCGCGTACAGTAAGCTGACCGGAGACAATAAGGAACTGCTCATTATTCCCGGTGCCAGCCACACCGACCTTTACGATCAGATGGACGTCATTCCGTTTGAAAAGCTGAAAGCGTTCTTTGGAGAGCATCTGAAATAAGGCATGCCTTGATTTAATGCCAAGTCTCCAGCAACGATCCTTCTAAAGAGTGGGAGTAGCTGAAACGAGGCGATTGATTAACTCCATCCGTTTTGGTTACAACGAAATGTGTCCGCGCGCCTGCGGCATGAAGGAGGGAGATTTCTATGAATATCGTTGTATTGAGTGGTAGCCCGCGCAAGGGCGCCAATACCGACACCATGGTCGAGGCGTTTGCCGAGACCGCGCGCGAGGGCGGCCATGCGGTCGAGGTCGTCCGCGTTGCCAGCAAGAAGATTGCTGGTTGCCTGGGATGCCAGTACTGCTTTGCCCATGAGGGCACCTGCGTGCAGAAGGACGACATGGCCAGCGTGATCGAGTCGCTGAAAGACGCCGACATGGTTGTCTTCGCTTCGCCCATCTACTGGTTCGATATCACCGCGCAGGAGAAGGCCGCCATCGACCGCCTGTACGCCTTTGGTGCTACGGGCTTCCCGTTCACCAAGACGGCCCTTTTGCTCGATAGCCACAGCGAGGGCGTCTATGATGCGGCGATCGCTATGTACAAGTCAGCCTGCGCGTACTGCAAGTGGGAGGACCAGGGCATTGTCACCATCAGCGGTATGACCGAGCGCGACAGCATGGCATCGTCGCCCAAGTTGGAAGAGGTGCGAGAGCTCGCTCGCAAGCTCGCCTAAGGACAAGAAGAACGCATGGCAATCAGCGTTGGTGGAAATGCTTGCTATCCTTACCAAGAGATAGGGGTGTATTCCCTCAAGTGCCGTATAGAACAATTTTTAAACGCAGAAAAATAACTGAAAACAAATTAATCCGCGTTAAAATATTGTGAAATAGAAGTTCATGAGGGAAGGTTGCGTATGCGTCGCAAGGCAGACGAGCTCCTTAGGGAATGGCGAGACAGAGCTGATAGAAAACCTTTGCTGGTCAAAGGCGTGCGCCAGTGTGGCAAGACCTATTTGCTCAGAACGTACGCCCAGGATCTTTTCGAATCGGTTGTCTACGTTAATCTTGAGAACGACCGGTCGGCGCGAGCGGATTTTTCGGGCGGTCTTGACCCTCATTCGATTGTGCGCGCGATCGAGGCTCGTACGGGACAGCGTATCGTGCCTGGCAAAACCTTACTGTTCATTGACGAGATCCAGGCATGCGAGGAAGCGCTCACTTCCCTTAAATACTTTTGCGAAGATGCTCCCGAGTATTACGTTGCGGCTGCTGGGTCGCTTCTTGGGGTTGCCATTAACCATCAGTCGTATTCGTTCCCCGTTGGAAAGACCGACTTGATTGAGATGACTCCACTCGATTTCGAGGAGTTTCTCTGGGCGATGGGGCACGATCAGCTGGTCGACGAGATACGCTCGTCATTCGAGTTAATGGGTCCTCTTGCGCCAAGCCTTCATGAAAAGGCGCTTAGGCTCTATCGACAGTATCTTGTTGTTGGCGGAATGCCCGAGGCGGTCCAAACGTATATCGATGATCAGTCAATCATTGATGTGGCCGAAAAGCATCGGATTATTCTCGACGGATATTCCGCCGACACCAATAAATATGCTGATGAACGCTTGAGCGCAAAGACGCGTGCGTGCTTCGATTCCATTCCACAGCAGCTTGCCAAAGAGAATCGCAAATTTCAATACAAGGTAGTGCGAGCGGGGGGCAATGCGTCTCTCTTTGGAGATGCTCTCGACTGGCTTGTATTGTCGGGTACGGTGGCGCGCTGCAGCCTAGTCGGGCAGATCGAAAGCCCTTTAGAGGCCTTCGTTAACCCTTCTGCTTTTAAAATCTATCAGGCGGATACAGGGCTGCTCGTCTCCAAGGCCGGTGCTCAACGCGCCGATATTCTTGCCGGCATCGGCGGCACATTCATGGGTGCACTTACCGAAAACTACGTCGCCCAACAGCTTTCAGCCATGGGCTATCCGCTGCATTATTGGGCGCGAGATAATCGTGCGGAAATCGACTTTGTAGTAGAGAAGCAGGGATGCTTGTCTGCGATTGAAGTCAAGGCGGGAGAGAACACAAGATCTCGAAGCCTGTCCTCACTTAAAAAGACCCATCCGGGCGTACGCCTTATCAGGCTATCGACTAAGCCCTTTGGAATGAATGATGGGCTTATGTCTGTTCCACTTTATGCGGCATTTTGTCTATAGGGATGATGCTGGTGTAATGCATGGGGCCCGGAGCGCAGCATTTCCTGCGCTCCGGGCCCCGTTGGTTTGTGGCTTGGACCAGTTCGACTGCCGTCGTCCTAGTCAAACAAACTCGGCATGTCATTTTCCTTCATGAGAGCGCCGGCGGAGGGCAGGCTCTGCGCGGTGAACTTCTCGGCCGAGACGCCGGCGCCAAGGATTTCCTCGGTCGTGCCGACGGTGGTGACCGAGCGGCCCTTCTTGGCCGTAAAGGCCTGGACGCCCTGCGTGTTGGTGGTCGTCTTGGTCTTGAGCAGCGACGTGTTGAAGTTCATCAGGCGGTAGTCGCTCGAGACCAGCGCGAGGTCGCGGTCCTCCTTGAGCACCTGCGCATACAGCAGCTTGCTGCCGCCGTAGATGGCGTTCTTAAGGCGCTTGCGGTTGGTCTTGGTAACGTATCCAGAAAGCGCGACACGCACCACGCGGCCGTTCTCAAAGACAAACAGCACGTCGGCCTTGTAGTCCTCGGGGTCGATGACCCAGATGACGCTCTCGTCGGGTTCCATCTCGAGATCGGTCGGAAGGTACGAGCCCAGCTGGGCCGACTTGGTATCCTCAAACGCCGCGACCTTGCACTTGTACACCTGGCTCTTGTTGGTAAAGACCAGCAGCTCGTGCGTGTTGGAGGACGGGAACTCGATAAAGGGTTTGTCGCCGTCCTTGTACTTGAGCGTGGTCGCCTTCTTGAGCACGCGGTCCGTCATCTTCTTAAGGTAGCCATCGTGCGAGAGCATGATGGTGACCGGGTACTCCTCGACCTCGGGCTCCAAGCTTACCTCGATAACCTCATGGGGCTCAATCCTACCCGTGCGGCGCGGCATCACATACTTCTTGTTGACCGCGGCCAGCTCGTCGCTGATGACCTTCTTGATGTTCTCTTCGCTGGAGAGGATCTCCTCAAGCTCGGCAATCTCGCCCTCGAGCTTGGCGATATCCTTGGTGCGATTGAGGATGTATTCCTCGTTGATGTTGCGGAGCTTAAGCTCGGCAACAAACTCGGCCTGGGTCTCGTCGATATCGAAGCCGCGCATGAGGTTGGGCACGACCTCGGCCTCGAGCTTGGTACCACGGATGATGGCGATGGCCTTGTCGATGTCGAGCAAGATCGCCTCGAGGCCGTGCAGCAGGTGCAGACGCTCGGACTTTTTGCCCAGGTCAAAATTAATGCGGCGACGCGTGGACTCAATACGCCACTTGACCCACTCGTGCAGAATCTGGCGCACGCCCATAACACGGGGATAGCCGTCGACGAGCACGTTGAAGTTGCACGAGAACGAATCCTGCAGCGTGGTCGAGCGATAGAGCTTCGCCATGAGCTTGTCGGGGTCGACACCGCGCTTAAGGTCGATGGCGATGCGCAAGCCCGAGAGGTCGGTCTCGTCGCGGATGTCAGCGATCTCTTTGACCTTGCCCTCCTTGGAGAGCTTGACGATGCGCTCGATGATAACGTCCGTCTTGGTGGTGTAGGGAATCTCGTACACCTCGATGATGCGCTCTTCGGGAATCCAGCGCCAGCGGGAGCGAATCTGGAAGCTGCCAAGACCGGTCTCGATGATCTTCTCCATCTCCTCGCGGCGGTAGATAATCTCGCCGCCGGTCGAGAAATCGGGCATGGGCATGTACTCGAGCAGGTCGCAGTCGGGGTCCTTCAGGTAGTGCATCGTGGCGGTGCAGACCTCGTTGAGGTTGAAACCGCAGATGTCGGACGCCATAGCGACGCCGATGCCCTTGTTGGCCGAGACAAGGATGTTGGGGAACGTGGTGGGCAGCAGACGCGGCTCCTTCATGGCGCCGTCGTAGCTGTCGACGAAGTCGACCGGGTCCTTGTCGATGTCCTTGAAGATCTCGGCGCTGATGGGGGAGAGCTTGGCCTCGGTGTAACGCGAGGCGGCGTAGCTCAGGTCGCCCGAATAGTACTTGCCAAAGTTGCCCTTCGACTCCACGAAAGGAGCAAGCAGCGCCTCGTTGCCCGTGGCCAGGCGCACCATCGTCTCGTAGATGGCGGCGTCGCCGTGTGGGTTGAGCTTCATGGTCTGGCCCACGATGTTGGCGCTCTTTTGGCGCTCGCCCTTGAGCAGGCCCATCTTGTACATAGTGTAGAGCAGCTTGCGGTGCGAGGGCTTAAAGCCGTCGATCTCGGGGAATGCACGCGAGACGTTGACGCTCATAGCGTAGGGCATGTAGTTGACCTCGAGCGTCTGCGTAATCGGCTGGTCGGTGACCTCGGAGTGCAGGCCGATGACGTTCTCGGCGTTGACCTGCTTTTTCTTTGGCTGGTTCTTCGTCTTCTTCTTTGCCACGATTTCCTCTTGAACTATTTGTGGGCCGTCGTTATCGATTTGCTGCTATTGCAGGTCCAGCTGGTCCAGGTATTCCTTGCCGTGCTCGGAGATATGGCGCTTGCGGCCCGCCTCGTCGTTGCCCAGCAACAGGTTAAACATGGTTTCCATCTTGGTGACGTCCTCGGGCTCCACCTTGATCAGACGGCGCGTCTCGGGGTTCATGGTGGTGAGCCACATCATGTCCGGATCGTTCTCACCAAGACCCTTGGAGCGGTTGATGGAGCACTTCTGGTCGCCGATCTCCTTGAGGATCCCGTTCTTCTCGAGCTCGGTGTAGGCAAAGTAGGTCTTCTCTTTACAGTTAATCTCGTAGAGCGGCGACTCGGCGATATACACGTAGCCCTCGTCGATAAGCGTGGGCACCAGGCGATAGAGCATGGTGAGCACAAGCGTGCGGATGTGATAACCGTCGACGTCGGCGTCCGTACAGATGATGATCTTGTTCCAGTTGAGGTTGTCCAGGTCGAAGGCGCCAAGGTTCTTGATACGCTTGTCCTTGATCTCCACACCGCAGCCCAGCACGCGCATGAGGTCCATGATGATGTCGGACTTAAAGATGCGCGGATAATCTTCCTTTAGGCAGTTGAGGATCTTGCCGCGGACGGGCATAACACCCTGGAACTCGGCATCACGCGAGGTGCGGATGGCGCCTGCTGCCGAGTCGCCCTCTACGATGTAGATCTCGCGACGGTCCTTGTCCTTGGAGCGGCAGTCGATGAACTTCTGCACGCGGTTGGCCATGTCGGTCTTTTGCTGCAGGTTGGTCTTGATGCTCTGGCGCGTCTTCTCGGCGTTCTCGCGCGAACGCTTGTTGATGAGCACCTGCTCCATGATCTTGTTGGCAGCGTCTTTGTTCTCGATCAAGTAGGTCGAGAGGCGCTCCTTAAAGAAGGCAGTCATGGCCTGCTGGATAAAGCGGTTGTTGATGGCCTTCTTGGTCTGGTTTTCGTAGGACGTCTGGGTGGAGAAGCAGTTAGTCACCAGAACCAGGCAGTCCTGGACGTCCTGCCATTTGATGCCGCTCTCGTTTTTGTTGTACTTGCCCTGTTGCTTGATGTAGGCATCGATGGCGCTGGTCAGAGCGCTACGGGCCGCCTTCTCGGGCGAACCGCCGTTCTCGAGCCAGGAGGAGTTGTGGTAGTACTCCTGCATCATGAAGGTGCGCGAGAAGCACATGCACGCGGTGATCTTAACGTTGTAGTCGGGCAGGTCCTCGCGGTCGCGACCGCGGCGGTCGGCCTCGATAAAGAAGGGCTCGGTGAGGTAGTCGGCACCGACCTTCTCGAGCACGTAGTCCTCGATGCCCTTGGGGTAGCAAAAGTCCTCTTCGGAAAACTCGCCATCGTCGCCCTCAATGCGCAGGCGGAAGGTCACGTTGGCGTTGACCACGGCCTGACGGCGCATGGTCTCGCGATACCAATCGTGGGGAATGCTGATCGAGGTAAAGACCTCAAGATCGGGGCGCCACTTGATGGTGGTGCCGGTGCGGTTCTCGTCGCTGGGCTCAATCTCGAGCGCCTTCTTTTTGGCGCCGACGACCTTACCCTTCTTAAAGTGCAGGGAATACTTGTTACCGTCACGCCAAACCGTGACGTCCATGTACTCGGAAGCGTACTGGGTCGCGCAGGAGCCCAGGCCGTTGGTGCCGAGCGAGAAGTCGTAGTCGCCGCCCTGGTTATTGTTGTACTTGCCGCCGGCGTAGAGCTCGCAGAAGACGAGCTCCCAGTTAAAGCGCTTCTCGGAAGGGTTCCAGTCGAGCGGGCAGCCGCGGCCGTTGTCCTCTACCTGAATGGAGCCATCGCGAAAGGCGGTAAGGGTGATGAGCTTGCCGTAGCCCTGGCGCGCCTCGTCAACGGCGTTGGACAGGATCTCGAAGGCAGCATGCGCGCAGCCATCGAGTCCGTCCGAGCCAAAGATGACGGCGGGGCGCAGGCGTACGCGCTCCTCGTCCTTGAGCTGGCGGATACTGTCGTTACCATAATTTGCGGTGTTTTTTGCCATACTCGCTCTCTCGGTGCTCCTTTGCTGCGTTTTAGTCATATAGATAGTCAAGGTAGCATAGCCCAGGCCCCGGGCGATTCCATCTAACACGAAATCCATCGAACAACCGTTCGAACTTAGGATGGAAAGAGCTTACTCGGACAAAACCGAGTCGGTTCTGTCCGAGTTAGTTTGAAGGTGGCTGGAGGCGCCCTACCTTGTTTGCGGATGGATCGAATCGAACATTGGGACAAGCGTCTCGTTTTATGGGCCACGGGCGTGCGTGTGCGAGTCCCTTTGGCCCATAAGGAACGCTGGCGGGTCGTTATTTGGGCCGTGGGTCACTTCGCCGGCGCCGCGTTTCGTCATACGCTCATAGTGGAAGCCGATGCCACGGAGTCGACTTGCGACTCGGGCAATGGATGAGCTGCAAGCCGAAAGGAGCGGTGAGAACGATGAGGCCCATGATAAAGAAACTGCTGTTAGGAATTCCCACTGTGACGCTTTCGGCCGTGCTGGCTTGTACGGTGGCAGGCTGCGGCAGTAGCGCTCCGAGCGGTTCGGCTGGCAGCTCGGGCGGGAGCGCACCTGTGCAGGAGAAGTCCAAGAAGGCCAAGGCCTATGAGTCGCAGACGGTCGAGGTGGCAGGCATTACCTATGAGTCGGTGGCTCACGGTACGTTCTATCGCGGTGATGCCAAGAAGCAGGACGGCTTTTACCTGCACATCAAGATTACCAACAACAACACAAAGAACAGGACGTTTGACTCCTTTAACGTGCATGCTGCCCAGGGCGATCTTGAGGCGGGTGACCCGTTGTTTACTTCCGGCAAGGCGGCCGTGCTCGACTACGTTGCAAGCGAGGCTCCCGATGAGCTTCACGAGGGCATCGATCTTTCCAAGAGGCCAGATATCGGCCCGGGCGAGACCGTTGAGTACGTGTATTTCTGGGCGCCCAAGACGGCGTACTACGGGCCCATCACTGTCGAGTTCGTAGACGCTTACGCCCCCGCCAAGAATCATGATGCCATGCACTTTGACACCACGGGATGCGAGACCAAGGAGTTCAAGGCGGCCGGCGGCGCGGCCGATTCTGGCGAGAAGGCAGATTTAACGGGCATCGACTGCGCATCGTACAGCATCGAGGCCGCCGATGGGTACACGCTGGATTCGTCCGACGAAGAGCGCGAAAAGGCAAACTTCTTCAACGATGAGACTGGAGGACGCCTGAACATCAGCATCTTCCCGCGCTCGCCGGAGGAAGAGGTTGCAAGCCTAGAGCAGGTCTACGAAGGCAAGGAGACAACAACCGACCAGGTCGAGTACAACGGCATAACGTGGCTGCGCTTTACCGGTCCCGACAACGGCCATACACTGTTTGCGACGGCTCCCGCAACGGGTGAAACCGTCCGCGTGTCGATTGGCTGGAAGATCGATTGGGACGCCGCCGTGCCCATGATGGAGGCACTGAAGCTCAAATAGCGCCACGATTCTCACGTCAGGCGACTCAGGGCTGGCTCCGAGTTATCGGGGCCAGCCCTTTTTGGTGCTCGATGAGCCGAGTCGGCGTCTCTCGTAAAAGCAACTAGGAGCTAGCGAGGCTCATCTGAATTGACCTCATCGGCGGTGTCTTTTTCGAATGCCGTGCGGCGGGCGCTGTAGGCGACGAGGCCGGCGCCTGCCGCGGCGAGTGCTGCGGCGGCTGCCGCAAGGGGGACGTTGACATCGCCCGTGCCCGCAAGCGCGCCCGCTTTTCCGGAGCGCTTGTTATTGCCGTGATCCTTGCCCCTGCCAGAGCTACTGCCGCCACCGGAGTCGCTTCCGTCGGAGCCACCTCCACTCGAGCCACCGTCGCCGTCTGCTGTCATCGGGGCGTCGTGAAGTCCCGTCGTATCCGCGCCGTCGCATAAGCCGACCTGAACTTCTGAGCGTTCGCATGCCGCGTCGGGCACATGAAGCTCGTGCAATACGGCACCCAGTGCCGAGTTTGCGCCGGGTTGGATTTCCTCGAGCGTCACGGGGTCGAGCGCTACCAGGTCGCGCGCCTTTGCGTAGAGCGTTACGCGTTTGCCCACCTCGTCGCCCCAGCTCTCCGGGATTGCAAAGCTCATGCGGAACTGTGCCGTGCAACCCGGTGCCAGCACGGCGTTGCCGTTGTCGGCTACCAGCGGGTGCGTTGCAAAACGCGCGCCCAGCGTCTCGAGCGCGTATTTCACGCGTGCCATGTCGTTGGCCGAAGCGTCCCCGGCAAGCTCTGGATCGTAGATCGAAGCCATGCGCGCGTTCGCTCCGAATCCGATGGATGCGCTGGAGAACGGCTGGCTGGAGCCCTCTCGGTACAGATCGATCGTGCCGGCGGTCAGCAAAGTGTTGCCGTCGTTTCGCACCGTGACCATGAAGGATTCGCCTGCTGCTCCGGGCACCACCGCGCCCGAGGTGGCGACCGCGCCCGTCGGAGTGGCACACGCCACCAAGGGCACTTCGATGCCGTGCAGCTCTGCCTCGCTCTTCTCCGCGCTTACAATGTGCGTGGCGAGCGCGGAGAGCATGCCTCCCGACGTCAAAAATGTCGTTATCTGATCGACGGGATGGTCCAGCTCGCACATCACGAACGGTTCCGTGAACAGATCGCCTGCCAAGGTGCTGGCGAAGATGCGGAAGTGCTTGCCCATCACTGCTACCGGGTTGCCTTCTTCGTCGTAGGTTTGTCCCACCTTGCCATCGGTGTTCTCTACATAGAGCACGCATCTGCCGTTGTTGCTTACGCTAAACGATGCCGGGCCACAGCCTGCGGCACCCACAGGCTGCGTTGCAAATGCCGATGCGCCTCGCGTCCAAGTAATATGCTGCAGTTGCTCGTTGACGGTTGCCAAAAAGCCCGAATGTTGTGGCCACGGCACCGCATGGGGTACCGTGGCGTCCGGCGGCATAACGCCCCAGCCCGCAATGGACTGGCCAATCACGGCGTACGATGCGTAGCCGCAACCGTCTGCGGTCTCGTACGCAACGGGCACCACCATTTTACCGTTGATAGTCTCGGGCTCGCCCAGCTCGATACTCGACGGTGCCTGCGGAAAGCGGAGAACTTGGCGGAACGTCAGGCTGTCGCCCAAATCATCCGACCACAGGGTGAAGCACTCCAGCGCAACCTCAGCCTCGCGGCCGAGCGCCTTTTCTGCGGTGGTTCCGCGGCGGTGGAGGTAGGCACCCGACAGGCGCCCGTCGACCAGCGTCTTGCCCACCGTGATACGCGGGCACTGCAGGCAATGGTAGCCATCCTCTTGCAAGCGGCCGCGCGAGATGCTGCGCCATGACGTATGCGACACCACGCGAACTCCGTCGTTGCTTATGCGCAGGCGCACGACGGACAGTATGCCGGATGTGCTTGCCGTATCGAAAAGGGTACTATCGCCGTCGCGTCGCTCGCCCGAGACCAGCAACACGTAGGCGTCCCGGTTTCCTCTTCCGTCCGCATATTCCACCACGTCGAAGTCGTAATCGTATATGCCGTCGCGCTCCACGTCGCCCTCGCCAAACCCAAGGGGAAAGTCCACGGGCGCGGGAGCGGACCACGTGCCGTTTGCCTTTGTGTGCACCACCAGGCGCGAGCGGCCATTGTCGCCGTAGCGCACCGAGGCGATACGGAACAGGCATTCTACGCCGGCAATCATTGCCAGCTTCATGTGAGCTTCGCTGAGCACGCCAGTAAACAGCACGTTGTCGTTCGAGGGCTTGATACCGCCACGCTCGTCTTCCGACACGCCGGCAGAATTGGCGTTGGGGTCCGCAGCGGCGTCCTTCGCCTGCCCGATATGGGTGTACGCATACATCGGCGCGGCGTTTTCGTCGTTCTCTATCAGTGCATGGACGAAATGCTCGATCTGTCCCGTGTCGTCGCTTTCTGCATCCGCCTCGAGCTCAATGCGCGTGACCGCTTGATCCCAATCGCGCACGACAGGCGCGGCGTTTACGGCAGTGGCCTTAACCTCGGCGCGTGCGAGCAGCTCGGCGTTGGTGACGATGGTGGCCGATGCGATAAATTGCGGCACGCCGCCCGCCTCGATGTTGCCGGGCGTGCCGAAGCAGGCATCCAACGTGTAAGGCGTATCTCCACCCAATGCGAGCTCAGAGCGCTGGAGCACATAGTGGTTGCCATTGTTCACCGACATATTCCACGAATCGAGGAGTGTGGGCCACGACCCCGACCAAGCCTTGGTGGTCCACTTGAACATTACGAACTGGAGTATCACATCGACATCGACGTCTGCACCTACACGCAGTCGCGGAAGCTGGTGTCCATCTGCCTTCTCGTACCCAATGAACAGCGTGAGGGATGCGGCGCCGCGCACGGCAGACGAAGCGACGCCTGCAACGCCGGCGCCAAAGGTGACGGCAAGCCCGATCTGGATGGTGAACGAGCCCGACGTGTTTGAATAGTCGAGCGAAATGTTTTTAAAAAACGCCGCGCCGCTGCCGTGTGTGTGGGCACCCACGGCGAGCGCCAGTTTTGCCAGCACCCAGGGGTTGACGTTTAGGAAAAACGGCACCGGTCCTAGGGTAAACTGCTCGGTCCAATTGAGGTCGGTTCTTACCTGGAAGAGGGCCTTAATATTGCCGTATGCGGGGTCGTTGTTGTCGCCCCAGGTTTTGCCCACCCAATCGTAGGCAAGCGAGCCGTACAGCTGTGTGGCGATATCCATCGTGAACAGCAGCGTGCAATGGTGGCGAAGGAGCTTGGTGTTTCTTGGATCGGTACCCGAACCGGCACTCATACTCTTGTACTGATTCCACTTCCCCTCCATCTCGTCGAGGTAGCGGTTTGCCTGCTTGGCGCCCGACTCGCGCGGCGATTTCTTCCAGTATTCCGGATCAGGGTTGCCCGAATCGTTCATATAGCTGGCTGGTTTGTATCCTCCGCCAAACAGCACGTATCCAGCAAACGAGAAATCGAAGAGGATTGGAAATGCGGGCATCCAGCACGTGAACTTATTGCCGCCGATGCCGGGAAACGCCGCGGGGAAATCAAACGGAGTGATCTCTTGGTCCATGGTAGTGGGGACGATAGTGGTCGAGCCCGATTCCGCCTTTGCGGCCGGCGCAGTGACAACGGCCATGGGGGAGGAGAGTGTATAGGTCTTGCCCTGGTAGTCGAGGACAAAGCGTAACTTGCATCCTTCTTCCAGAAGGCTCGACGCTGCATCGAGGAACTTGTCTTCGAGCGTGAACGTCGCCAGATTATCCGCGCCCGATGCGCTGGCCTTGACTTGGCCAATCTGCGTGACGGTTTCGGGTGAGCTGCCCGCAGCGGGCATCACTTTATTGATATGCAATGTTGCCTGCCCGCCCTGTGGCAGATGTGCCTGAACGGTAAAGGCGTGCGTGTCGGGTTGGTCGTTTGCTGCTTCGTCCGCTGGCATTGCCATAAACGTGGCGTCGGCGTACTGGATGTCCCATTCGTCGAACGTGAGCTGGCGGAAGTACGGCTCGCCGTCGGAGAGCGGACGTGTGGGCGCGGTTATGGCGGTGCCGCCCTGGATACGCGCGAGGGGAATCTCGACATCACGGTAGCCCGCCATGCTAAAGGAGATGCCGCCGTTAAAGTCGTACGCGTCAAGGAGCGTTGCCTCGTCCACGTAGCCTTCCGAAAGCGGCGCGACCTCAAAGATGGCCGTGCCCTCGTCATCGGTCGTGGCGGTGAGCTGCTTGTCTGCGGCATAGCGCGATGCGAGCGTGACCTGGGCACCTGCGATGGGCGTATTCTTATTGGCGACGTCGACCACGACCACACCAAACATGGTGCGCGAGAGAACGAGCACCCTGAAGGGATCTTTTTCGTCGGCATAGGCTGCGGTGGGCGCGAACGGCAATATGAAGGCGTTTGCGCTTCCCGGCACGCGCGGCAACATAATGCTCGCCAGCGAGGACGCTCCGGCAACAAGTAACGAACGGCGATCAAGCATCTTTGGCTCCCATCCCGCAAACATCGGAGGAAATAATCCAATTTTGCGAGAAGGTGCCCCGTGGCGGTAGTGCCGTTCGATGGCCAAAATGTCCAATTTGAGCGCGCGAAAGCGCCAGGCCCCGGAGCGCGTTCGATGCGCTTGGCAGCCCGGTCGCTAACGCAACATATGCGCGACCAGTTCGGCGCGTGTGCCGATGCCAAGCTTTGCGTATACGCCGGATAGTCGGTTTTTGACGGTGCCCGGCGACACACCCATATGACGAGCGATTTCGGCATTGGTCCACCCGCGGCAGGCGAGCATGGCCATGGTGAACTCCGTGGTCGTTAGATCGTCGGCCACATCCTCGCCCGAATCGGGGTTGTGGATGCGCCGCCAGCCGTAGCTGAAGCGGTACGTGATCTCGATGATGTGCGCGAAGTCGTCAGGGTATTGCGTTTTTAGGCATGCCTCGATAAGCCCCTGCAAAAGGCCGTGGTGCTCGCCGATGAGCTCGATAAGGCCGTCGGGGCGCGCAATGTCCCAAGCGGCTCCGAAGTGCGTTTTTGCGGCGTCGATGTCCTTGAGGCTCATGCATGCCATGGAAGCTGCCAGGTGCAGGAACAGTTCCGAGATCGGATAACTTCCCTGTTTCATGATCAGGGCGTTTTCCGCCATGCCCAGACTGCGGCCATATTCGCCGCGCAGGTACAGGGCATGCGCCATCACGTAGCTGGCGAACAGGCGCAGGCCTTCGGGCAGATGCGCCGCAAGCGGATAAAACTCTTCGGCGGAATACGGGGAAGGCAAGTGCAGCAGGACGCTCGCGGCGGAGGCGAACAGGATATGCGTGGCGTGGACGGCGGGCGATTCCTCGTCAGTTGGCGTATCGAGGATGCCCGCAAGGCAACGGCGGGCATCGGCGATACGGTTGAGCGACAGACTGGCATATCCGCAGATAAAGCATGCGGAATAGCGCAGTGCGGGGTCGGTGGCGTCAAGATGGGGGCGTGCTGTCTCGGCGGCGAGGGTGGCCTGTCCGCGAAAGTACAGCGCTTCTGCCGTGGCAATGGCGCGCGAATCGGGGTCGGAAATGCCTGCAACCGCAGCGTCAATCTGCCCCGGCACAAAGGCGGTACACATCAACGGCATGGGAACGCATGGGTAGCCATCGCAGTCCATCTTCCATCTCCCATCAGGTGGCAACATTAGCAGCAATTGTACTCCTGTTGCTCGGGACTGGAATTTGTGGGTATCGCCTACGATTGTGCCGAACGTATAAAGGAAGAGTCTATTGGCGATGCTCCCAAGGTGGCTGTCGAAGCCTAGCTGACCTTGGAATATAGAAAAACTGCCACCCCTGCAAAAAGCTCTGACGCAGCGATGGGAAACGGACCTTGCTCTGCATATAATGAGGTCATATGACGGTGCGTTTGCATACATGCAACGCACTCCCATCGAACCGAAAAGGAGCTCTGCATGGATCCCAACAAGCGTCCCGACGACATGGTGCGAATCACCACTCCCGAACTTGCCCAGGCGTTCATCGAAGAGCAGATCGCTGCAATCCGCGAGCAGATCGGCGACAAGAAAGTCCTGCTGGCCCTTTCCGGCGGCGTCGACAGCTCCGTTGTCGCGGCACTGCTGATCAAGGCCATCGGCAAGCAGCTTATCTGCGTGCATGTGAATCACGGCCTGATGCGCAAGGGCGAGAGCGAGCAGGTCGTCGACGTCTTCAAGAACCAGATGGATGCGAACCTGGTCTATGTCGACGCTACTGATCGCTTCCTGGATAAGCTCGTGGACGTCGAGGAGCCCGAGGCAAAGCGCAAGATTATCGGCGCCGAGTTCATCCGCGTGTTCGAGGAGGAGGCCCGCAAGGTTGGCGACGAGGTCAGTTTCCTCGCCCAGGGCACCATCTACCCCGACATTCTGGAGTCCCAGGACGGCGTGAAGGCTCACCACAACGTTGGCGGCCTGCCCGAGGACTTGCAGTTTGAGCTCTGCGAGCCCGTTAAACTGCTGTACAAGGATGAGGTGCGCGTCGTGGGCCGCGAGCTCGGCCTGCCCGAGAACATGGTTGAGCGTCAGCCGTTCCCCGGTCCTGGCCTGGGCGTCCGCTGCCTTGGCGCCATCACCCGCGACCGTCTCGAGGCGCTGCGCGAGGCCGACGCCATCGTCCGCGAGGAGATCGACAAGGCCGGTCTGACCATCTGGCAGTACTTTGCCGTGGTACCCGACTTCCGCGCCACCGGTGTGCGCGAGGGCAAGCGCGCCTACGACTGGCCCTGCATCATTCGCTGCATCAACACCGTCGACGTCATGACCGCCGAGGTGCCTGAGCTCGACTGGGCGCTGCTCAAGCGCATTACCGCTCGCGTGACTGCCGAGGTCCCCGGTATTTGCCGCGTTTGCTACGACCTCACGCCGAAGCCCGTCGGCACGGTCGAGTGGGAGTAAACTAACTCACCTAGCCCCCGTTTCCGCTTGGAAGCGGGGGCTTTTTGCTGGCGCTTCGCCCAATTTCGCGCATCTTGGGCCTCACGTATCCTGCGAACTAACAGATGTGACAAAGGGGCAGTTCCTTTGTCGCATCTTCGATGTTATGCGCGGGAAGAGTCACGAGCATGGTCGTTCCGCGCTCCGAGCTCTCTTCGACCTCGATGGAGCCGCCGTGGAGCGCGGCAATCTCCCAGACCAGCGCAAGCCCCAGCCCCACGCTGCCGTATGCCCTGCTGCGCGATTTGTCGACGCGAAAGAAGGGCTGAAAGATGCTCGTCTGGTATTGCTCGGGAATGCCCGGCCCTTGGTCGCGCACGCGTAGCAGCACGCGGTCGCCTTC
>OGWV01000503.1_pt1 | contig 23783 bp, 25 predicted proteins | sample 1576081 | NCBI WGS metagenome assembly OGWV01 (sample SAMEA3541541, study PRJEB24748) | human gut metagenome | biome: human gut; feature: human-associated habitat; material: faeces | place: China | collected 2012 | reverse complement strand
TTTCAAAAGGAGCAGGCAAAGATATTACCGCTATTCTTAAAGACTCCCTCGACACCCGCACCGACGATATTTTGGCCGAAAGCAACTACGACAAAGTGACAAACGTCTCTTTCAAGAACACCCGCGACGGTGTGGCCGCATATGTCACAACCAAAAACAGAGAAAATCTCTCTCCTTTTGCCGCAAACATCGGCAGCGAAAGCACGGCGGTTATAAATCGTGCGACGGCAAAACCGGCAGAGGCAAGGACGCTTTATGCAACCGAATATCTTAACGGCAACAATTACCTTGCCGCCTCGAGTTATGACCGAGCTTTCACTAAGTATTACGAAGCGGGCAAAAAAGGAACGTCCTTTGCCGACATTAAACGCTCGACGAGAGATATTAAAGGCGACAGCGCCCGCAGGATTTACGAGGCGGGCAGGAAGGCAGCCGCAGCCGAGACGAAAAGACAAATCCAATATAGACAGACGGAGGAATATAAAAATCGCTCTGAAGCCCGCACAGAGGCTAATACAAAGGCTGAAAAGTCGGGCGGTGTTGTCCGAGATTATTCGGCCGACAGAAAGGTTAACAAAAATCAGCGCGGTCAGCTCCGTTTGCTTGACGAATGGGCAAAGCAAAAAGGCGTTGTCATTCGTGTTGTGGGAAGTCTTGCGGAAAAGCTTAAGCTTGAAGATCAAATCATAAACGGACAGTATGCGGGCGGAAACGTTATAGTCATCGCCCTTGACGGTAAAAATATGTTGACTTCCACGGCAGGGCATGAGCTTTTCCACATGATAAAGAACCTTGCGGCGGAATATGCCGAAGATTTCACGGCTTTTGTTATTGATCACCTTAAAGAATCGGGACAATATGAGTCGGTATTTAACGACTATGCGCGGCGTTACGGCATGGCTTATGCAAATGACGAGAGCTTTAAGGCCAAAATCGAGGAGGAGATTGTTGCCGAACATTGCTTTGAGGCGCTGACCAACAAGGAGCAATGGGAGAAGTTTGCGGGCGAGCACAAGAGCATTGCCGAAAAAATCATTGATTTTATCAGGGAATTCGTCGCCATGATAAACAATGCTTTTGACAAGTATTTTGTTCATGACAATGCCTATATCCGAAACTCGGTTATGAGCGATGTTGACTATATGAACAAAATAGCCGATATGCTTTGGACGGGTGTTGACGAGGCGGCGGAGAATTACCGTTTCGGCGTCGGCACGGAGAACGTGGAGACGAAATATCAGCTTGTAGGTGAAACCTCCGACGGTGTCGAGGTGTACGAAACAAGCCAAGATGTTCTTAACATGACCGCAAAGGAAAGAAAAAAAGCCTATCTTGACCTTATGCGTAATGAATACGCAGGCAGAACGGCTCGTTTTGTCAGAAACGGACACACATATTATGCAGAATTCGACCGTAAAAATTATTCAAAACCCATTTACGGAGAAAAGCATAACAGTAAAAGAGGTCTTGCGGCACTAATCCGCTCGGGTGCCGACGGAGATGTTTTTGACCTTGTGGAGAATTCCCGCTATGCCGACAGCGGCATTGACACCAAAAACCACAAGGCAAAAGACGGGTTCACCGATTATTTTGATTATTTCGTAAAAACGGTACAGATTGACGGCCGAGTTTATGATCTGACCGCCACCGTGAAAAAGCAATACGGAGAAAAGAACGGGTTTACTTATTCGCTGTTTTTAAAAGACAACAAAAAAATAAAGGCTGCCCCGACCAAGGATGTAAAATACATCCCTCAGCGGTCAGCACAGCCTTTGAGTAACACTACCGTACCACAAAAAGGCGATAATGTCAATACCCATTCTATGCAAAATTCCAAAAATAATTCGTCTTTTTCGATTTCGGACGCGGATTATCTTGCGGCGGCGGAAAGTGGAGACGAAAAAACGGCGGCAGAAATGGTCAAGAAAGCGGCGGAGGAAGCATTTAAAGACAGCGTTATCAGAGATGATGACGGAAATCTTCTCAAGGTGTATCACGGACGAGTAAGCGAGTTTAATATATTTGACAGAGAATTTGCAAGTATCGAGGGTGATATGGGAAAAGGCTTTTATTTCTCGTCACAGGAAGACGATGTCGATTCTAATTACGCAAATGTCGAAGGCCCCGATCTTACAAACAAAATAGCCCGCCTGGCAGAACGTATCGAGGCAGAACAAGACATTGACTATGACGAAGCTGAAAAGAAAGCTCGAGAGCAGTATATTAAATCCGAGCCTAACACCGTTGAAGCCTACCTCAATGTGAAAAATCCCGCAATCATCAGCAATGACAGCGACGGAACATATCTCGAGTATAATGAAAATTATGATGAGGAAACTGATGATTACGGCGATCCGGAAGGGTCACTCGTTGATTTCGTTGAAGCTCTTGAATCGGCTGCTGAAGATTACGAAAGCTTTGGACCTGTGAACTTTTGGGAGGCCTTGGGTGACAGCATATATGACGGTGGAATTTCCCTCAAAGATGCAATTCCCCTTCTTAAGGAAAATATTTTTGATGATCTGTCGGATGAAAACGGAGACCTTGCTATTAACGAGGTTATTCGACAGGCCATTGAAGATATAGGTTTTGACGGAATAATCGACAAAACGGTATCAGAAAAATTCACGAATATGCAGGGAATGTATTCCGACACTACTCACTATATCGTTTTTGACTCGTCACAGATCAAATCCGCCGACCCGATAACCTATGACAACGACGGCAACATCATTCCCCTTTCCGAACGGTTTAACGAGAACGAAAAGGATATAAGGTACAGTATTGCCGACGAAGAAAGGTACAACAGTCTTCAGAAGGAATACCAAGAGCTTGTGACAAAATCGAATGAAATTAAAAACAGTCCCGAGTTCGAAAAGCTTGTCGACGCCATTTCAACCAAGAGCGGAGACGCGCTCGACGAGGCGATAAAGGAATACGGAAGGTTCACGCACAAAAGCGGCCTTTATGCCGCCTCAAAAAGAATGTCGGAAATTATCGGAGAGCAAAAAGAGCTTCGTTCCCGTATTGACAACGACAATGCACAGTCCCGTGATCAATTTATGAAATCGGTTGATAATCTTTCCGAAAAGGAAAAAGCCGAATATGTCAAAAACGCCGAAGAAACATTCGGTACGACCGACAATGTCAGGCTTGCTTCGTATCTTCTTATTGACGGAGAAATGCTTGATTTTTCCGAAGGTCAGGGATACAGAGTGCGAGACCACAGAGAAATTTCGGAAATTCTCGATATGCCCGACAGCGCCGAATATTCCGACAGCCTTATTTATTTCATGAATATGGGCAACATCCGAATGCAGACCTACGGAATAGATATATCCGCCGCTCCGAATGCCGAGCAAATAAGCAGACTCCGTGATGTTATACCCGAAATAATGAAAGACAACGACGAATTCAGCGTTGATTTTTCCAAAAAGAACGGATATTCCGCCGGAAGCGTAACCTATCCCAAAGGAACCGCAACCTCAAAAATCCTGTCCGACATAAACGAATTCTTTGAGAGCGGCACTGTGCCGGTATACGAATCGGAATACGGAGAATTCAGATACAGTGTAAGCGAAAGCTTTGAAGATCAGATTGACAGTGTGCTTAACAACACATTCGACAAAAACAACCACATCTATATGGGGAACACGCCATATTCGCTTCAGAGCATTTTGCACCTGCAAAACAAGCCTATGCTCATAACTCCCACCCATGTATACACAATGACGGTGAGCGAGGCGCAGGCAAAGGCCGACGGCAGATACGTCAAAGGGCGGAATTATCATGACCTTGGCAAAGACATTCTGCTCGGTCTCCCCAAAGCCCTTGAAAAGCCCCTTTTCTTAATCAAATCCTCTGCAAAGCAAAACGACCTTCGCATTATAGCGGTCACAAGCCTCACCGACAAAAACGGTGTCAATGTTGTTGCGGCCATTGAGCCGGACGGCAAGGGCAAGCTTTATAACATGACCCTTGACAGCAATGTTATGTTGAGCGGTTACGGAAAGAGCAATGTTTTAAACTATGTGCTTAATGCAAAAAAAGAAGGACGCATTCTTTATGCGTCCGAAAAAAATAATCGGCTTGGTAAAAGCAGACCCGGGGTCCAATTCCCCGACCATGCATTTACTGCCGATTACTCTAACAGTTTATCACAATACAGAGAAACTGTCAACAAATATTATGCACAAAACGACAAGGAATATTTGTCTAATTCAAACAAATATAAAAACTTTGAGCTTTCCGACGAGACAAAGGCCTCTATATCCGACGCGGGAATGAGGCTGACCGACGACGCGGAGCTTTCCTCCCTCATGCGGAGCAATGCCGACTACAAGGCCGAGATTGAGAGGCTGAAAGGCGAATTTGTCAAGTCAAAGAGAATGGGCGGGAAAGGCGCAAACCGCCTTGTGCAGACCGACATTAACCGTGTCGCCCGAAACATTATAGGCGAATATTCAAGCGGCATAAGCTTTTTCGACCTTAAAGACGAACTGACGGGGCTTTACGGATTTATCGCAAACAGCGAGAAGAACTCTTGGGACTATGCATACGCCGTGCAGGCGGCAAACAACATCGCAAAATCGGTCATTGCACAGTCTTTTGTAAACATCACTCCCGAAACCTTTGAAAGCTATAAAAAGGAGCTGAGAAGTCACAGGCTTATCCCGAGCCTTGACGATGTGGCCGAGATGACGGCCATGTTCGGCACCTTCGGCGCGGCATACAGGCAATACGGCAAAAAGCTTAATATGCGGGCGCAGGGAACCGAAAACGCCGTTCACATCGACGAGATTTGGGATGACCTTTGCGCCGCCGTTCCCTTGCTCGACAAGAACGCACAGAACACGCAGGATATGTGGCGAAATCTTATCGAGGTCAGAGACAGCCTTGACGAGAAAAGCGGGTTTAATCCTTATCTCGGCAATGACGAGCTGTCGGCCGAACAATCGGCAGCGGTGCTCGGTGCGGACATTCTCGAGAGGTTTTACGAAATAAGCCCCGACACGACCTTTGCCGACAGAGCACAGCAGCAGGTCAATATCCGGGAACAAAAAATTTCCGAGCTCAAGGCCGACAAGCAAGAGGCACTCAAAAAGCTCAGAGAGCAGAGGGACACAAAAATTTCCGAGCTCAAGGAAAGCTTTAGGCAGCAGAACCAAAAGCGCAGAGAACGCAGCAGCCGAACGGCTTTACGTCATAAAATAAAGGCGCTTACCGCCGACATGAACAGGCGGCTGCTCTATCCCAAAAAGAATGAGTATATCCCCCGAGAGCTTATGAGCAGCGTTGCGGGAGTGCTTAATGCAATTAACCTTGACAGCGGAAAAAGCGCCGCTCTTTCGCAAAAGTTTTCAGTCCTCAAATCGGCATATGAGGCGATTCAGAAAAGCGAAAAATACCAAAGTGCTTATGACCCGGTCATTGCCGACATGATACAAAACCTTGTGGAAAAATCGAGCGGAAAGTTTACGGCGGTTTCAAAGGAAAACCTTGAGTATATTTACGATACGCTCAAAGCCGTAGACAAGCTCTGCAAGGACGCAATCAAGGTTAAAATTGCGGGCGAGGAACATAACGCAAAGGAATTCAGCAAACAGCTCATAAAAGAAACGAGACAGGCAAAGACCATGGGTCGGCTGTCTCAAAAATACACCTTTGCACAATCCCGCCCGGAGGCTGTATTTGAACGGTTCGGAGGTTTTGCAAAGAACAGCGCATGGCAAAAGATGTACACGCTGCTCAACGACGGACAGCTTAAGAAGACGTCAATCCTTATCGAGGGGAAACGGATGTTCAACGAGCTTGTGGAGGGCAAAAACAAGAAGAATGTCGACAATCTTATTTCCATTAACGAAAAGGATTTGGTCGATATAGGACTTGTGGATTCCGACGGAAACTCGGTCAAGATAACCCGAGACATGATGAACGCCGTTTACATGATGCTCGAAAACGAGGATAACACCCGACACCTTATTTACGGCGGTCTCACCGTTCCCGATTTAAAGGGATATTACAAAGGGAAAAATGAAGCCTTCGGAAAAGGTGCTGTCAGAGCCGAAATTATGCAGGGCAAATTTGTCGATGAAATTCACCGCATAAGAGAGCGGATAGAAACCGTTAAGGACTCAAACGCCGCCGATAAGGCCGAGCAGCTTGACGAGCTTTACGAAAAACGCGATTTGCTTGTTGCGCAGGCGTATTCGAAAGCGGCGGAAATCAAAAACAAAATTGCCGAGCAAATGACCGATTATGACCGGGCATGGATTGCAAAGGCAAAGGAATTCTTTGACGGATTCAGCCGTGACCAAATGAACGCCGTTACTCTTGCGGTCTACGGATTTGAAAAGGCGAGAATTGAAAACTACTTCCCGATTCATACCGACTCGGCTTTTCGCAACGAGGATTTCGGTGTAATTCAAAAGGCGGCAAGCCTTGAGAACATGGGCTTTACAAAAGAGCGTGTCTTTTCGGGAAGCCCGATAATGCTTGAAGGCCTTACCGACGTAATCAACGGACATATCGACGACATCGCAAACTATGCGGGACTTATGCCTTCGGTCAGAGAGTTTCAAAAGGTTTACGGCAAGAATATGACCGATGAAAACGGGCTTACATCGGTTCAGAACGCTCTCAGAGAAAAATTCGGAACGCAGGGACGAAAGTATATTTCCGACCTTCTCGGAGATATAACCGGCTCAAGACAGCGCTCCGGCAGCGCTTTCTTTAACAGAGTTCGCGGCAACATGGCTCAAGCCACCCTTTCGGTCAATGCAAGAGTCGCACTCTCACAGGCGGCCTCCTATCCCACGGCAGCAGCGGAAATCGGGTGGAAACCTCTCACCAAAGCGCTTGGTATGGGACTCAAAAAAGCCGACAAGGCTCTTATTGCCGAATACTCTCCCCTTCTTGCCTACCGTATGGCGGGGTATTCAAATCCCGAAATCGGAAACATTAAGGACTTGGGAAAGACTCAAAACAAAGTCCTTAAAAATACCGCATGGCTTATGAATTGGATTACCCAAATCGACGGTGCCACGGTAGGACGGCTCTGGTATGCGTCGCAGTTTTATGTTGATGACAACAACGCTCAGCTGAAAGCGGCCTTTGACAAAGCGTCGGCCGAACACAAAGCAAACGCCATATCCGATGAGCAATACCAAAAGGCAAAGGACGACTATTACAACGAAGTTGCAAAGGTGTTTAACCGTGTGGTCGAACGGACACAGCCCAACTACACCACCATGCAGCGTCCCGCCGTACTTCGGTCTGACAAAGACCTTATTCGTTCGATGACCATGTTCTACACGCAGCGCCTCCAAAATGTCAGTATTTTGTACGACGCATTTTCGAGAATGAGAAGTTATTCCGAAAGCTATAAAAACAATCCTTTGGGTGATGTTACCGCAGAGGATGTAAAGACGGCAAGGAACGAATTCGGCCGAGCAGTTTTCTCACAGATTGTCGCTACCACCACGCTTACCGCCATGAAAACAATAGTGGACATTCTGCTTCAGAGTCTTTATGCGTACAGAGATCCCGACGACGATATAACCCCCGAGTCGTTTTGGGGCAACGTGGGATATAACTTCCTCGATAGCTTTGTGTCAAACCTCCTTTTCGGAAGCGAAATGCTGAAAATCGCAAAAGCGGCCTACCAAATTTATGACGGCAGTTTTTCCAGTCGCAATGCCGACGATTTTATAACCATAGGCGGCGTGGAAACGATCAACGACTTTACCGTTTACCTCGAAAAGTTCGGAGACTCTTTTTCGAAATATGTAAATGGCGAGGGCGACTTAGAGGATTTGGGAAAATCGGGGCTCAACCTTGCAAAAATAACCGGCACCCTTACCGGCGTTCCCGTTGCAAACATCGGAAAGCTTGTCGAAGGCATAGTAAGCTTGGGCGATAAAATCGCCGAAGGAGAAAGCCTGCTTTCAAGCGGAGAAAATCAAAAGACGGGCACAAGTTCGAAAAAGAACATGGATAAATACAACGCCGCATATGCAAAAGCCGACTCCTCCGCCGCCAAAGAAGCCGTTCGTACAATGATTGAAGAAGAAAAACAAAAGCTTCTTGAAAACGGCGCCGACCAATATGCGGTCAATTCCAAAGGACAGAACAAAGTCACCCTTGAGGCAAAGCAGAATGTCAGAAACAAGTTTTCAAACGAATATCGGGATAAATACAAACAGGCCTATCGGAACAAAGACACCAAAACAGTTGCGGAAATAAAAACAAAACTGAGTCTTACCGGGCTGTATGATAATCTCGATGACACTCTTGAAAAATGGAGGGACTCCGCCGACGAGGACGCAAACCAGGAAAAGAGAGCCAAAGAATACGCCGAAAGGCAAAAATAGTTTTAAAGGGAACCTAAAAAAGGTTCCCTTTTAATATAACGAGGTGATGAAAAATGGAAGAAAAAAAGGTCATTTATCGGTTTGACATTGATTTTAAAGGCACGGCAAGCACCGCTCCCGTTATAAATCTTATTTCGACCGACACAGATAGCAGAATGTTTGTGATGACACCAAAAAGCGGAGGCGTGTCGTTGACGTTCGATGACGATACAAACGCTTTAATGATCATATCCTACACATCCGGCGGAGCAAAAAATGTTATCGCAACGGTAAGCTGTGAATATGTCAACGGGAAGTTTGTCGCAGAAATTCCCGTGTTCATGAAAACAAATGTCTCCGCTTATGAAGGAACGGTAATTTTGTATCAAAGCAACGGCGGTGAAGGTTCTGCACTCTCTTACAAGCTTGAGTCGGCACCCTTCAAAATTCAAACCGTTGAAACGGGGACAACTCCCGGAACGGTAACTTCGGCAGACGAATTCAAGGCACTTGTCGACGCTGCCGCAACGGCCGAGTTTTATAACCGCGTTTGGGAGGACTCAAACGGTACCCCTGACGCGCTGACAGTAGCCATAGCAAGCAAAAGCACCGTCAGTAATAAAGTTATATGGATAAACCCCAAATCGGGCAAAACGGAGGCCTCAGGCAATGGAGAATTAACTCTGTATTTTGCCGACGGTGGTTTTGTTAAGGTCAAGACGGTAAATCCCGACGGAAGTTTTGCGGATGACGTTTCGCTCAGGCGTATTCGCAACGGGCAGCTTGTTTGTCTTTGGCTTATATCCTCCGAAACGGCGATTTGGATAAATGCGTTTGACAACGATGTTTTTATTCGAACAAGCTCGGACAGCTTTGACGAAAACAACAAGCTTAAGACAAGTAAAGGCCTTAGCGTTGCAAATAACGGCACGGTAAAAACACTCGATGACGCGCTTATTCCCTATTCGGGCGCAATAAGCAACAATGTTATTACCTTTACCCCTCCGAGCGGATATAACGCAAGCGGGATTTTCTCTATAAAACTCGCAAGAGGAACCAACACCGCAGGGACGGTCAAAGTCAAAGCATCGGGCGGCAGCGCGGAATTTACACTCGCTGCATATGTCGGAGGTAAAACTGTTATAAGCTTTGCGGCGGGTGTAATCAATGCCGACATTCCGATGATCTTCGTCATTAAAAACCGTGCCCTTGTATGGCTCAATTATGATTCGGCTCACCTACCTGTTGCAACCACTCTCCCCTCCGTGCTTGAGGTGGGAAAGCACTATAAAATATCCGCAACGGCGGCAATAACCCTTAAGTTGCCCGACACGGCAAACGATGGGGACAAAATCGAGGTCGAGTATTACAACGCCGGTACGGCGGGTTTGACAGCGCAATGGTGTACCGAGAGCTCCACCACCTCAAATCTGCCTATCATCTCAAATAACATGGGCATGGGCGGTAATACTTCATGCGCCGCAGGAGCAATGCACAGGGGTACAGCCGTATGGAGCGGCACGGCCAACAAATGGACGCTTGACCTTGAAATATTTAACGTAAAATCGAAATAAAGGAGTTTTAAATCATGGCTGTATACAATTTTTCGGTAAAAAAAGACGGAAACAAAAAGGTGACAGAGCATTTTCGTGTGTCGGAGTTCGCCTGTCACGACGGCTCGGACAATGTTCCTATTGACATTGACCTTGCTTTCAAGCTTGAGGACATCCGACAGCATTTCGGAAAGGCAATAACCATTACCTCCGGCTATCGCTCCCCGAGTTATAACAAGAAAATCGGCGGCACTTCCGACTCTTACCACGTCAAGGGACGTGCTTTTGACATTGTGGTTAACGGTGTATCGCCTTACGATGTGGCGCATTATGCGCAGGGGCTTTGGATAAACGGAATCGGCTGTTACTACGACGACGGTTTTGTACATATAGACAGCCGCAAGCAGCCGTTTTTTTGGAAAAATCAGACGGTCACCCCCGTACCGACTTTCGAAAATCTCCCCTCTTGTGAGTGCAATGTGTGGAATGTCCGTTTGACCCACATGACCGACGGCTGGTCATTCCCGCAGCATGGGCTGACATGGAGCGGAGACGATGAGGAGTTCCGTGACGTTCTCAAAAATTCCGTTGTAAAGCCCTCAAAGGAATACTCCAACGTGGTCAAAATCATTCAGCACACGGTCGGCGCGCCTATTGACGGATATTTCGGCAATTCCACCGCCGAGAAAGTCAAAGCATGGCAGAAAAACCACGGACTGACCGTTGACGGCGTTTGGGGTGAGGAGTGCTGGCTCGAAGCACTCGGACTGAGAAAAGCGGAACAGCCCGCACCCACTCCCGAGACGGTCAAGTACACCCCCAACGACGCGCTTATTGCTTTACAGGCAGCGGTCGGTAAAGTCGAACTGACCGACGAGCAGAGCAAGAGGCTTGACGCGGACGGTGACGGCCGTGTGACCGTCAAAGACGTACTTGTCATTCTACAGGCTGCGGTTAAATAAGGGGGCTATAACATGGAAACATTGAGAATTGTATTTGAAATCTGCACCGGGATAACCGTTATTGCCGGAATAATCGGCGGTCTGTTTGCTGTTTTCCGCTGGCTTGCGAACGTCAAAAACAAAGATGACAAGGCGGCCAAGGATATAAAGGAACTGAGAGACCATACCGAAAACGAATTTAAAGCAATAAAAGATGAAAACACCCTTATATGCTATGGTCTTTCCGCCTGTCTTGACGGTCTTATCCAACAGGGGTGCAACCATACTGTCCCCCTTGCCAAAGACAAGCTGGACAAGCATTTGAACCAAAAGGCGCATGAATAGAAAGGAGAAAAAAATTATGAAAATCAATTGGCTTGTACGAATTAAAAATCCGCAGTGGTGGTTCTCGGTTATTCTTGCCGTGGTGGTGCCCGTCGGGGCATATTACGGTATAACCGGCTCGGATATAACCTCGTGGGGAATATTCTTTTCCACCCTCAAAGCAGCCGTCCTTAATCCGTATGTGGTTTTCTCGGTGCTTGTCAGCGTGTGGAACGCCGTTATTGATCCCACTACCTCCGGCATTTCCGACAGCGTTAACGCGCTTACATACGAAAAACCGAAATGCAAAGGACAGTAATTTCGGGAGGTGTGACACATGCTTCGGTTTTATAACAGCGAATGGGAAAAATACATATCTCATTGCGGGTTTACCGATGATGAGCTTGAAATAGTCAAATTTTTAAGGAGAGGGTGGGCGCAAGCTGATATTGCGGCGGAGCTGTGTGTTTCCCTGTCTACGCTAAAAAGACGAATTAAGCGCATTTATTTGAAAATAATCGACTGCATTTACAATTGAACACCGAATTTATAATTTATCCGTCCTCATTTTTTGGGGACGGGTATTTTTTTGACCTTTTTTTGAGCTGTAAACGAACCACAAGAATGTCTTTTGTGTTGTATGATAATTACAGAATATAAATTGCTTTCGGTGCACAGAGAGCGATTTATAAATAAAATTAAGGAGATTGTTATGGAATACGAAAACAGATACGCTTCTAAAGGGATTGCCGGTACCGGGCTTGGACTCGGAATTGCCGGAACAGCGCTTGGAGTGCTTGCCGGAGGTCTTAACGGCAACGGTCTTTTCGGCCGAACGGCAAACGGCACTTGCAGTGAGGACCACTTTGTCAACAGATACGAATCCGAGCAGTCAGCAAGAATAGCCGAGCTTGAAACCGAAGTAAAGCTGAGAGACGCAAACACCTATACCGATCAAAAAATGCTGGATATGTACAAGTACATTGACGGAAAGTTTAATACGGTTGAAGCACAGCTCTGTCAGCAGAGTGTTGTCAATGCTCAGGTTGCGGCAAATCTTTCCTGTATGCAAAACACCGTTGCAGCTCTTCAGGGACTTACAAAAACGGTCATTCCGATCGACAACGTTTGCCCCGAACCGATGAAGCGTTACAACAGCTGGACAGCTCCCACAGCGGCGGCCGCTCAGGCGGTTAATGCAAAATGACAAAGAGGGGCGGCAATCGCTGCCCCTTGATTTTTGAAAGGAAATTTATATGGAATTTGAAAGAGTGCTTAACGGCATTTTAAAATACATGGACAAGGAAGTTTACTCAAGGATGAACAGCTGGCAGGAAATAGCCGCCCGAATTGCTGTGGCAAGAGTCATGAGGAACAGCGAAAATTTGAAAAAGTCCTTATGTGAAAATCCTTTTCTTCGCAGCTTTGCAATATCCGATGAAAACGGAACAATAGATGTCGACGGACTTTATGCGGATTTGAAAGAACAGGTTGTGAGCAAGGGGAAAATCGAAATAACGATCCCTCTTTTCGGCACATTTAAATTTTCTCCGTCGGACATTGATAATCTCTATTCCACGATAACGGAGTGACGATATGAAAAAAATCAAAGAATACGTTGAGAGAATCAACGAAGAAATCGAGGACGCCAAAAACTATGCCGAATGTTATGTTGAACAAAAAGCAAAAGGTAATATGACCGATGCGAATAAATATCGGGAAATGTCCGGGGACGAATTAAAACACGCCTCATATATACATGATTTTGCAACAAAAGACATTGCAGAACTTGAGAAAGTTTACTCTCCGCCTGTTGAAATGCTTGACAAGTGGAATCACGCTCATAAAGAATATGTTGAGCGTGTAGCGTGGGTTCGGCAAATGCTGTCGATGTAGTGTGGAATTTCGTGTGAACTTTCGTGTGCATTTTTTTCATTATGTGTGCAATAATCATATTGTTTTGGCAATATAATTCATACTGATAAAACCGCTGAAACCCGCATAAACAAAAGAAAAGCCGCTGCTTTAGCGGCTTTTCAAATGGCGGAGAAGGAGAGACTCGAACTCTTTGTGAAACCTCCAAAATCCCTTGTTTTATGCGGGTCTTCTGAATTTCGTGTGAAATTTCGTGTGAAAAATATTTTAATTTTTGTTTTCATGCATTTCTTCGGGGTGTAAATCTTCACTGTGCGAAGACACCTGCGTAAAGAAATCGCTTAAGGTTTTTGAGAAAGCAAGCTCCTCTTTTGTGAAGGTCTGCTGATATACCGAGCGAAGCACATCGGGGCTGTCCCAGCCGCCGATTTTCATTGCATATCTGTCCGGGATATTCAACAATGCCATTGCCGAAGCGGTGGCGTGACGGAGGTCGTGGAACCGGCAATGCGGTATTTTATTTTTTGCAAGCACTCGGCGGAACATATCCTCAATAGCCTTTGCGGATTTTTGTACAACATAATCATTGTCCTTCGGCTGCTTTTCTATCAGTTCCTTTATGTCAGGCGGCAAGGGAATTTTTCTGTTGCCGGCTGCGGATTTCGGAGGCTTCTCGTATTGTTCTTTTCCGTAGGTCACAATGACATTGTCAATGACGATATAATCATCGTGTACGGCAGACCATTTCAGGCCGCAGACTTCGGATATTCTCAATCCCATACGGAGCGCAAGTGTGACCGGCAGTTCAATTTCCGTGCCTTTACAGGCCGAAAGAATTTTTAACGATACGGACAAATCGGGGGTAGAATATATCTTTTTTTGCTTTTTGGGCAATGTTACGGTAATACTCTCCCCTGTGGCGTGCTTAATTGAGGCCGTAATCAGCCCCCAAATGCTCCGAACGCTCTTGGGTGACAGTCTACCGCTCAATGCGTTAATCTCGGCTTGCAGGGCGTTCTGATTGATATTTGAAAGCTTTTTCCCTTGAAGGTTATGAAAATAATTTCGTGCAATCTTTTCATATGTTGCAATGCTCACCGGGGAAAGAATGTTTCGGCGGCTGTCTATATAATCCGCTATTGCTTCTTTAAGGGTCAATTCGGAAGGATTATTTTTATATTTGAATATTTGGTTTTGCCAATCGATAGCGGCCTTTTCTGCCTGCTTTTTATCGGGATATGTAAAGGAGCGACGGACGGTCTTTCCGTCAATAGTTGCGCTTGCCTGAACTCTCCAGTTACCGCTGGGGAGTTTTTTCGCTTTTGCCATTCTGACTGCTCCTCATCTGTTAAAGATTCTTAGGATTGACGAAACAAGAGAAAATATCACAGGAATAGCAATGATCGCCGCAAAAAGCACAATGTATATAATAGATAATGTGGTAATCGGGGACATCAATACAACAATCAGCGCCCATACCCATAGTATAATACTCAAAGGGGGAAACATTTGTATTAAAAAGAGGGAAACAATATCAAAAATCAGAGATTTATCCAGAACAACAAGCGGTGCTATGCCTATAAATAAAAGCAAGATATAATATAAAACAACGCCGAATGTTCCTAAAACTGATTGAAATTTTTCTTTTATCGCATTCATGCAATACTCACCTCATCATTATTTATAAACAATCCAGCCTTCGGAGCCGATGAGAATATCAACGACAAAAAAGCCGATAAGAATAAGCACGAGTGCGCCGACGGTTATCATATAAATCCGCTTGTCACGGATGACCGCCTTTATACGCTCGTCCTTGTCCTTCAAACGCTGTTCGTACAATTCTATGACCGATTCGGACATGTTTTGTTCTTCGGGCTTTATCCCCTCCCCTATTTCGTCAAGACTTCCGCCCAAGGCGTTGACTATACATGTCACGGTGCTGAGTCTCGGGTCGGTTGTTTTGCCTCCGATAATGCTTCTTACCGTTTCGGAGGGCAGTCCGCAACGGTCGGCAATGTCCTTTGTGGACATCTGTCGGTTCTTTTTAAGCCCTTGAAGATATTCGCACAAAAGCAAAATTACTACTCCCTTTCAAACCGCTTGTTACAGCGGGTTTTGTTATATCTTAACAGAATAATCGGGACGAAAGCAAACAATAAAAAACAGAAGGCTTACAGGACAAACAAAAATCTGCACAATGGTCAACAGAGTAAAAATGTGTTACGGTTGACACAATCTGACAAGGGTAGAAAAAAGGAGAGTGTAACCGTAATGGAAAAGAAAATGTCAAAAAAGGAATTTATGGGACGAATGGACAAGCTGTCGAGGCTTAAAAGGGACGAGTACAGAAAAATCAAAGACCTTTTGAAAGACTGCGAATCAGGTCGGCAATGCTTTTCTGCTGATCCTCCGGGAGGGAGGAAAAAATCCTAAACAGCTCCTCATTTTCGGACAGCTCCCGTTCTTCGGGGGCTGTCTGCTCTTCTCCGGTGAAATATTCAATGGGTACGCCGAAGTAGTCGGCTATTGCTTTAATGGTACTTGCCCTTGGCATTGAACCATGCTTCCATTTGCTTATCGAACTTTTGGCAATTTTTATTCCGATTTTTTCTCCCAAGTTGGAAATCTCAAAACCGTTTTTCTTACACAATACCTGTATTTTTTCATATAGAGTCACGGCTTTTGCCTCCCAAAGAAACTTTTTGATAAAAAACACTTGACAAAGAAACAAAAGTGAACTATAATACAACAAACGACACTAAAGCGAATATGTTTTACTTTTGTTTCCTGATGTTGGTTGTTTCTTTCATAAAGTATTATATCACATAATAAACAAAAGTCAACTCAACATAACAAATGGAGGTGAGGAAATGCACGGAGTAGAGGTTATCAAGGTCGTAAAGACACTGGAAATCGGCGGACGATGTGAGGACGAGCCTGAAATGTTCCACGCAATGTATCAATATTGGACGGAAGAGGGAGACTTGCTCTTTACCAAGCTCGACCGTATCAAGTTTAATCCGAAGGTCAACGGCCGTCTTCCGACAACGGATCGTGAAAAAGGGTCTGATTAGACAGAAATGTTTCTGTAAGGACCTTTTCAGCGTCAGCCATACATTTTTGACATTCGGGACCGTTGTTACATTGTTCACAGCCATTTGATTTTATTACAGGGCTTCTATCTTCATTTATTCCGACTATATGTCCATAAACCTTGTAATCATAAAAATGAATAGGACAATGGACTGTAACGCTGATACTCATAGCAAACGACTCCTTTTATGTAGCGGAGGTGAGGAAATGCAGAAAACATTAAGGGACAAGCTTGTAAGTCTTGAGGCGTATCGGAGCACATTCAGAGGACTTCTTACTTATCACACACGAATTTACGATTTATCGCACACTTGTTATCACGAGGAAAGGCGTTGCGAACACCCGGGAGAAAAAGACTGTCCGTATATAGAAGGTCAAAAGGACTATTACACCGAAGCTCTTAAAACGGTCATAGGCTTGCTTGACCGGGAAATTGAGAATTGTAAACGGAAGATTTCAGAAGCTCAATAGAATTTTCAAAGCACTTACTTTCTGTTTGCGATAAGGCCGGAGACAAAGGCCTCGACCTTCGACCATTCGTCATCGGTCAGGTCGGGAAAACGGTTTGCAATGGCGGGGTCTTTGGTTCGGCCTAAAAGGTAGTCGACCGAACAGTTGAGGTAATCGGCGATTTTTGCAAGGCTTGAAAAAGATATTTGCTTTCCGTGATAGAGGGATGACATTGTGTTACTCCCCAAATCACAGTCATTCAGCATATCTTTTATCACTATGTTTCTTTGTTTGGCAATGCCTTTAATTGAAATCGCAAGATTGTGCGAAGTGTACAAATTTTTATCTTCCATTTTGTGCACACCTCCAAAATGATGTAATATTGCGAATTATATATTGACAATCGCTATATAGTGCGATAAACTAAACTCAACACAACAGAGAAACGGTCGATCAGAGAGGTCAATATATTCTGTTGTTTTTCTATTGCACTTACATAATAACACTAAACGCAACAAAAATCAACCAAAAATAAGAAAGAAGGAGGCGATATTTTGAAAAAATGGAATAAGTGCGACGAGGTGGCACGCCTGTTTAATGTGAAGAGGGCTACGGTGTGGAGATGGATACGCACCGGGAAGCTCGAGGCGGTCAGACTCGGTAAAAATTATCGAATTGAGGACACGGCTCTCAAGAAATTTATTGACGATAGCTTTGCAAGTAAGGAGTGAGATGTATGCCGAAAATTTATATGTCGCTTGCAGAAAAACGACAGGCGGCTATCGAACGGGAGTTTCGCAACCAGGAGCGGACGCTTCGGGCGGTCATTCAGGAGAAATGGGCGGAAAACCACTTTAAAGACCTTGAATTTAAAGAGAAGGCAAAGGTCGGAATAAATACCGTTACGGCCTTTAAAAAGCGTCCGTTCTCGCTCAAATGCGAAAATCTTATTAAATGCTGCGTTGCGGCGGGAATCGTCATCGGAGTTGTCGAGACGGACAAGTTTAAAAATTAAGGAGGAAACATAATGAGCATCGAAACCGCTTTTATCGTATGCGCTTTCGGAGGACTTATCATCGGCGGGGGTGTCGGTGAGATTGCCGAAAAAATCAAGACAAAGAAAAAAGCCCGGCGCAGAGCCGAGCTGAGGAGACTTCGGAGGAATTCAATTGAAAGCTTTTTGACCGCCGCGCTTTATAAGCCGTCGGACGAAAAAGTTAATTATATTTTTGAAGAAATAGAGGTGGAGATATGAAATACAGAGGATTTGACCAAAACCTTCAATGGTTCGGCCTTCAATATAAAATCGGCAAGAAATACAACAAGGGACAAATCGGGGAACTTTTTGACGACCCGTTTGATCCGCTCCGGTTTTTCTCACCTGTGTGCGCAAGATATTGCAAAGCTTCACAGTCGTACAAGCTTATCAAAGATGAGGGCAGAATAAAGTTAGTTCCGTCGAAAGTAAAGCTTAAAAAAGAAATCGATGTCAAGGAAATGATTAGAGACGGAATTAAATTCAATATTAAAAACACCGCCAATCTGAAAAGTGGCCATTCTGTCGTATCCACCGCAAGTGGCGACTGTGCAACCTGTGCCGCTAATGGCGTCGACAGCGTATCTGCTGTAAGCGGCGCAGGTGGCACTTCCGTCACCAAAGGCTGCTTCGGGTCAGCTACTATAAGCGGATACCACGGTGCATCTGCTGTAAGCGGCGATTACAGCGTATCTGCCTCATGCGGCGAAGAAACCCTTTCCGCCTCAATCGGTCATTGTAGCACATCCGCCTCGAGCGGTAACGAATGTACTTCCGTCTCATGTGGAATGCTCAGCACGTCCGTCTCAAGTGGCGTTAACGGCGGTTCCGTTACATTCGGTGCAGGCAGCGTTTCTGTTACAAACGGTGCTGGCGGTGTTGCCGCCTCCAAAGGCGATTGTAGCGTTGCCGTTACCTGCGGAGACGACAGTTGGGCTATTGCAGAAGGCGCTGACAGCGTGGCGATAGTTACCGGTTATCAAAGCAAGGCAAAAGCTTCTCTCGGTAGTGCAATTGTTGTAGTTGAGCGAGGCGAATATGACGGAAAATCATACCCCATAAAAGCCATTTGCTCGGCGATTGTGGACGGCAAAAAAATCAAAGCCGACACATACTACACCGTTAAAGACGGCGTTTTCGTAGAAGTAAAATAAAAAGTGCCCACCGGCGAGGAGACGCTCGGAAGGGCACAGAAAATAACACTATAAATAGTATACATGAAAGGAAGAGAAAAGTCAAGTGGAAAGATACACAAGCATATGCCCATTGTGCGGGGAGCGCAATGACGATGAATACAGCTGCTTTAACGTAGTTTGCGAAAGGTGCCGAGACAACCTTTGCGAGGAATTCACAACCGCTCTCGACACGGTGCTTTCAACATATTCATTCAATTCGGACGAGCTCGAGGCGCTTAAGTGCATGATTTTTGACACAAAAGACCTTATCCCCGAAATGGAGGAGGTTTTCGCCGAAGCGGTAAAAGAGCAAAGGGAGCTTGAAGAGGCGGAGAAGGTGTTCGAATGATTTGCGAACAACTGTACCGTTTTATCCCGGACGAAGAACAAGTGACAACAGGCGTTCTCGGACACCCGTGCGAGGAGCTTTATTCAAACAAGGAGGACACAGAAAATGACATTGTACGAAATCAACAAGGAAATGGACGAGGTTCTGTCGAGGATTATCGACCCGGAAACGGGAGAGATAACCGACATAGAGGCCTTGGCCGAAATTCAGCTCAAACGGGATGAAAAGCTTGAAGCCATTGCTTTGGTCATCAAAAACAAAACGGCCGAAGCGGCGCTCATCAGGGCGGAGGAAAAGGAGCTTGCCGAGCGTCGTCGCAGACACGAAAGGACGGCCGAGCGGCTTAAAAAGGTGCTCGAAAATGAGCTTGCGGGACAAGCTTTTGAAACGGCAAAATGCAGCTGCTCTTTCCGAAAGTCAACGGGCGTTATTATCGACGCGGCCGCCTTTAACGATTGGGCGAAAAGGCACAAGGAATATGTTATTCCAAAAGACCCCGTCCCCGACCGTTCGGCAATCAAAGCGGCGCTTATGGACGGCAAGAAAATCCCCTGCGCAGAGCTCGAGGAACGAATCAACATGACGGTTATCGTTCAGCTTGACGAGACCGGCGGCGACCTTGTCTTCCTGACCCTTCGTCTTGGCGTAGATGGCCATGCGGTAGCAGGGCTCTGCGTAGGTCATGGGCTTGATGGTGACGAGCTTGCCGGGCTGGCAGAGCGTGTCGCCGGTGCGGACGGAGGCAAGCTTCGTGAACACGCCGATGTCGCCGCAGCAGACCTTCGCGGTCTTGGCGTTGTCCTTGCCCTTCGGGAAGAACGTGTTGCCGAGCTTTTCATTGTCGCCGGTGCGGGCGTTAACAACGGTCATGGTGTCTTCGATGTTGCCAGAGAGGACCTTGAAGTAGGAGTTCTTGCCGTACTGGTCGGCGACGGTGTTGAACACGAACGCGGTTGCGGGGCCGTCGGGATTCAGCGGGAACTCGGACTCCTTGCCTTCCTCGTCGACGCGGACGGCGGGCTTGCCCTCCAGCGGGGACGGAGCAAAGCGGACGAGGTTGTCCAGCAGGGCGGCGGTGCCGAGGCCGTTCATCGCGCAGCCGCAGAAGACCGGCGTGACGGAGCGCTGACGGATGCCTTCCTTGATGCCCTTGAGCAGCTCTTCTTCGGTGAACGGCTCCTCCATGAAGAACTTCTCCATGAGGGCTTCGTCGGTCTCGGCGACCTGCTCATTCAGCTCGGCCATGTACTCTTCGATCTTCTCTTCCGCCTCGGCGGGCAGAGCGATCTCCTTGCCGGAGACGTCGTAGGCCTTCTTGGAGACGAGATCGACAACGCCGACGGCCTCTTCGCCGTGCAGGATCGGGAACGTGAAGGGGATGACGGAGGCGCCGAAGATATCGCGCAGGGAGTCGAACGTATTGAAGAAGTTCGCATGCTCCTCGTCGAGCTTCGAAACATAGAACATTGCGGGCAGACCGGCGTCGGCCAGGGATTTCCAGCCCTTCTCGGTGCCGACGGCGATGCCGGACTTCGCGGTCAGGCAGATCAGGCCGGCATCCGCAACGCGCAGGGACTGTACGATCTCCGCAGCAAAGTCAAAGTAGCCGGGGTTGTCCAGTACGTTGAGCTTGCAGCCGCCGAATTCGACGGGGATGACAGAAGTCTTGATGGAGTACTGTCTCTTCTTCTCTTCGTCATCAAAGTCAGAAACGGTCGTGCCGTCGGCGCGCTTGCCGAGACGGGTGATCGCTTTGGTCACATAAAGCATGCTCTCGCACAGGGCGGACTTGCCGTCGCCGCCGTGGCCCAGCAGAGCAAGGTTGCGGATATCCTTCGCAGTGTACATAGTTGAAAACTCCTTTCTAAACAGCGCAGAGGCCAAGATGCCCTCCCGCTGCGGGCGGCATATCGATTCCGTGCCACAATTGAATTTATTATACACGATTTCCCAGCGTTTTTCAATTATAATTACAGAATTGTGAAAAGTGCACGAATAATATTACTTGTTTTTGTGCAAACGAGCCAAAAATTCAGAGTCTTTGCAGAATACCGGACAGAAAACCGGCCACAAGTGCCCAGATGAGCTGGAACGCGGCAATGTGGAACGGCGAAACGGCGGCCGCCGAGCCCCAGTAGAGCAGCAGGGCACACAGCCCGAGGCCCAGAATGCCGGACAGCAGGCTCAGAACCGTGGAGAAGCGCGTTGTGCTGCGCAGCGTCTGCGCGGCGGCCACGGCCGAGGCAAAGGCCCCGAACGTCTCCTTGGCGATGAGCGCGCCCTGCGTGTCCGCCTCGCCGCCGACGGCCTCTGACAGGCGCAGCCGCTCGGAGTAGACGGGGAAGGCGATGCCGCCGACGGCCAGCTCATAGCGTGCCGCGAGCAGCTCCGGCGTGATGAGGAAGTCCCGCGTGGCGAGGATGACGGAGTTGCCGGGATTGGCCAGCAGGGCGCGCAGCCCGGCGCGGGTCGAAGCGCTCGGCTTGTATTTCACGGCAAAAATTCCGGCCAGCTCACCGTTGACGGACACATAGACGGCCTGCCGCACACGCGCGCCGTCGGACATGTGCACGCCCATGCTGCGCATGAACGGCAGCGAGCCGACAAGGACGACGTCCTGCCCAATCTGCGCGCCGATGCCGCCGCCGTCATAGCAGCGATAGGCGTCCGCGCGGCAGCGGCGGCCGAACTGGGCCTGCAGCAGCCGGTCGAACAGGGCGGCGAGGGGATCCTGCGCCGCCTCGAGCGCGGCAAGCGCGTAGGACAGCACCTGCCCGGCGGGCAGCGTACCGTAGAGCTTCATGCCGCTGGAGGTGATGTTGTTCGCGGGGAACACATCCTCGTCGCGGAGGATGACGGTGTGCTTCCCGCCGAGGACGCGGGCTCCGTGCCAGCCGCACAGGGCCGCGCCGAATGAGGCCAGCCGCCGTGCCAGCGCGGAAAACGGCCGCGCGAACGACAGCATGGCGGCGCAGGGCGTCGCGCCGAGCAGCAGGATAAGCCAGCTGCGTACAAAGCCCATCGGGCCAAGGCGCGACAGGGCCAGCGCGGCGAGCAGTGTGCCGGGCAGGGCAAGGAGCGTGTAGATCCGGAAGGCGCGCGCGGCGGGGTCCGGGTCGGAGAGATGGCGCATAAAGTCGCGGGTATCACCGGGCGCGCAGCGCAGGCCGTCCTCGTTTGGCAGGAGCTGCGGCACATGGCGCACGCCGAGCGGCCGGTCAAAGCCGCAGACGGCGCGCAGCGTGCGGGTCAGGCCCTCGCGCTCGCGCGTCAGGGCGTGGAGCAGGCCGAACAGCACAAGGGCTGCCGGGGCGGCGTAGCCCGGCGTTCCGGCGGAGAGCTGCTGCACGCTGTCCAAAAGCGCCAGCACACACAGCACGGCCCCCGGCGTATAGAGGCTCGGGTGCACGAGATCGCGCACGCCCTGCCACAGGGCGTCGGCCGACAGCAGCATCTGCAGGCCCAGCAGCGCCGCCGGGAGCAGCAGCTGCAGCTTTCCGCTCAGGAACGGCAAAAACTGCAGCGAAAACTGCCCGTAGCACACGAGCAGAAGCTGCATCAGCATTAGAAGTCCGCTGACCGTCAGGCGGGCGCGCCGCCCGCCGAGCCCGGCGCTGCACAGCTGCAGGGCCTGCTGCGGCGTGGGCGGCTCCGGCTCCGGCTTCGGCCGCTCGACGATCTGCACGGGCCGCTTTTTTGCCTTCGGCTTCGGCGCGGGAGCGCTGCGCTCCGGCCGCGGCGGACGCCGGTCCGGTACGGGGCGGAACACGTGCACGCGCTCCTGCTGCGGCCCCGGCGGAGGAGACTCCGGCTGCACCGGCTCGGCTTCCGGCTCAGGTTCCGGTTCCGGGATCGGTTCCGGCGCCTGTTCCGGCGCCGGTTCGGACACCGGTTCGGACACCGGTTCGGACGCCGGTTCGGGGACGGACTCCGGTGTCGGCTCCTGCGGCGCGCCGAATTCGGCCATGATCTCCTCGAGCGTATATTCCGGCTCTGGCTCAGCCGGGATCCCAAGTACCATGTAGAGCTGCTGAAAGAGGACGGCACCTTTGCCCAGCCAGGGGAAGAGGGGGAGATCATTCTGGTGGCCGACGGTGGCCGGCGGCCGGAGGGGCTGATGATGGGATACCTGGACGACGAGGAGGCCAACCGCCGCCTGTGGGATGGAGACTTCTTCCACACCGGGGACCTGGCCACCCGGGACGAGGATGGCTTTCTGTTTTACCGGGGCCGGTTTGACGGGATCATCAAGACCAAGGGGTACCGGGTCAGCCCTGTGGAGATCGAAGACGTCCTCTCCCTGCACCCTGCCGTTTATGAGTGCCTCGCCGTGGGGGAGCCTGACCCAGACCTGGGACAGCGGGTGAAAGTCTATGTCATGCTGGCCCCAGGCTATGCCCCCAGCCAGGCTCTGGAGGACGAGCTTATGGCCTTTCACAACAACGCCTGCGCCGGCTTCAAAAAAATCCGGGCTCTGGAATTTGTTGACGCGCTGGCCCACAACGCCAACGGCAAGCTCATCCGGGGGCAGTTCCGCCCCAAAAACTGATCATCCCATTCCAAAGCGGGGAGACGAACCGTCGTCTTCCCGCTTTTAATCCGCCCACCTCGGCCTCCCAGAGTTACTGGGATTATA
>OGWV01000496.1_pt1 | contig 23971 bp, 23 predicted proteins | sample 1576081 | NCBI WGS metagenome assembly OGWV01 (sample SAMEA3541541, study PRJEB24748) | human gut metagenome | biome: human gut; feature: human-associated habitat; material: faeces | place: China | collected 2012 | reverse complement strand
AAGTTGGGACATTTTCTCATTTCTTTACTTAAGACATTATCACATTTCTTTCATATTAAATAAATTCAAAGTTTACAAAATTTGCAAAATACAAGAAAATATGGTATAATTAATATAATGACAAAAGTCATGTTGAAACCGTTATAAAATTAGCACTTAAGGAGGTATAAACTATGAAACGGTATGAAAAGTTTGTGTTTGAGGCAGGAAAGTTAATTATCAGAGCTCTGAACATTGCTACAGCGAATGTGTATTCTACAAACTATGTAAATCCTCCAATTCCAGAAGGATATAAGCATGTTTGTGGAGAATGGAACAATGGCTTTGTAATTGAAAGATGTTCTGATGGAAGCCAGTTTGTATGGATTCCTGTTGGAAGTCTCGACTCTAATGGAACACTTGATGGAGAACATTTTTCGAAGAAATTCGGCAGACGGAATTATATGAACAATGAATTTTCGGATGATGAATTCAATGAAGCTTTAAATGATGAACTGCTTGAACAACTTGAAAGTGTTAAGAAATATGGGGGATTTTATATTTCTCGTTATAACATTTCCAAAAGTTCAGAAGGAAAACCACAGTCGGTAAAAGGCGTTATGCCGTGGGTAAACATCAATTTTGATGATGCCAAGAAGGTTGCATCCACTATCGAAGATAATGAAGCAGTTAAGAGTCATCTGACTTTTGGTGCAGAATATGATTCGGTATTGGAATGGTTTATCAAAACGGAAGTTAAAACTCTTGCTGAAATTGCAGAGGACTCTACTGAATGGGGTAACCATTGGAATACAGAGAATTCTCCGAAGAAAGGAGTTGAAACAGGAACCAGAGAAGAATGGTGTGCTAATAACATCTACGACTTTGCAGGTAATGTAGGGGAATGGACACAAGAACAGAACGAAAGTTCGTATTGTGTTGTCCGTGGTGGCAATTTCTTCAATGATGGATGCAGTTGTCCTGTCGCCTGTCGCGTTTGCAACAGGCCTGATGGCAAATATTGCTTCACTGGATTTCGTGCCACGCTTTATATTAAGTAGCACTGACCACTGTAAAACTATCCTAATTTGTTTCCGAACACAGATAGAAGGAGAGAACTTTGAAATTTCAGAGTCTCTTCTTCTTTTTTTTTTGAAAGGGGAATATATGAGATGGAAAAAAACAAAGATAACAGATTGGTAATAATAGTAAAAATAGAAAAGTATATTGAATATATGCTTACAATATTACTTAAACTTCCAAGAACAGAAAAATTTAGTATAGGAACAGAAGTAAAGACAAGTATGTATGAAATGCTAAAAAATATTCTTTTAGCAAGTAAAATAGATAAAAGTAAAAGACTACAAATTTATAATATCGTTGATAGTAATATATATTATCAACGAATTTGTATAAGAATGATGTATAATCAAAAATGGATAGATGAAAAGAAATACAAACATAGCAACGAGTTACTAGCTGAAATTGGAAAAATTTTAGGAGGACTTATTAAATCTCTAGAGGTAAAGAAATATGCCTAAAACAATTAAAAATATATATGATAATTCAGTAGCATTTGAAAATTTACTAAAAGCACATAAAAAAGCAAGATGTGGAAAAAGAGAAAAGAAAAAAATAATATTGTTTGAGTTAAAACTAGAACAAGAATTATTAGAATTAGAAAAACAATTAAAAAATGGTATATACAAACATGGTGGTTACACAAAATTTAAAATATATGAGCCAAAAGAAAGAATAATTATGGCATCAGAATGTAAGGATAGAGTAGTACATCAATGGTATGTCGAAAAATTTATAAAGCCATACTTTGTACCACAATTTATTAGTACATCATATGCTGGAATAGAAGGAAGAGGAATGCATAAAGCGTCTAAAGATGTTCAAAAAGCAATGAGAAGTGCAAAATCTAAATGGAAGAATTATTACATACTTAAAAGTAATTTTAAGTAAATATGAATTTATAAAAGTATATATATTAGTAAATTAGAAATTGAATATATATATGCTTTTCTATTTTGTGTTATTAATCCATTTTTCAAATTCTTTTGGAGTAATTTCTTTATTTAGATATTTTTGTTTCATTATAGACCCATCTTTTTTATATTTTTCAAATCTAGCAATAGCAGTATTTGTTCCATAATGAGAAACAGAACTTGCAAGAGACATATAGCGTTTTCTATATTTATCTAGAAGTTTATCTTCTTTTAAATTTGATGGTACAAAGTAATATCCACAATTTTGGCATTGTCTTATAGTATTATGATTATCAGACATAAATTCTTTAAACATAAGAGCTATTATTGCTAAAATATCTTCACTTTCAAAATAGTATGGAATATTATATTTGCTAATATCTATGTTTTCAAAAAGTAAACCAAAAGTTTCAAATTGTATATTTAATTTTTCCATAAATCCATTTATTTCAGTTTCATTATATTTCATTGATTTATCTTCATAATATTTTTTTTCTTCTTGTATTATATTTTGTATATCTTCTTGAGTTAATTCTAATGCATCATCATATTGCCTAAAGAAGTTGACATCATATGGTAATCTTAGATTTTTTAATAAAGTATATTTAAGATATAAAAATTCTTCTTTATATTCTTTTACAATTCTCATATGGGAGCAAATCCACTTGTAGCGGTATAAAATCCTAAAATTTGGAAAAAATAAAACAAGAGGAGTGAGGCTATTGGAAGAAAAAAATATATATAAGAAAAAGAATGATTTTAAGATAAATATAATTTTTAATGATAAGGGTGAGGCTCTAGAAAAGATTATTGAAAGAGCATTTGGAAATTATTGTTTAAAAACAGCAAAAAAATAAGATGAGACAATGGTATTTGATGAGATAATATGGTATAATTAAGTTAGCTGTTCGAAGCTTTAGCTGAGTTACAGCTGACTTATGCAACCGAATGTGAATTAGGTTGTAAACATTAGTTAAGAGTATCAATATTATCTCATTATCTTTAATTAGCGAGAAGGGAGGAAACAGTGAGCTATACAATAATGAATAATATTGATTATTATGAAAATAACAAGGTTCCGGGGAACCAACTCATAGCCAAAGGCTATGGTAGTTGGGCAGGTTCTTATAAAGTAGGTATATACATTAGACTTTCAAGAGAAGATGAAGAAAAAGAAAAGTATCAAGAAAGTGAAAGTATTGGTAACCAAAGAACTTTGCTAATGCAATATATTAGACAAAACAAATTAAATTTTATATCAGAATATGTTGACGACGGAGTAAGTGGTACAAGTTTTGATAGACCAGGATTTAATAAAATGATTGCAGATATTGAAGCACGGAAAAATAAATATGGTTGTAACAAAAGATTTATCAAGGCTTGGAAGAAACTATGTGCAATCAGGATTATATATTGAAAATTATTTTCCAGAACATGAAGTAAGATTTGTTGCAATATTAGACAATATAGATACTGCTTATGATAATTCAAATAACGATATAGCACCATTTAAATCAATATTAAATGAAATGTATGCTAAAGATACATCAAAGAAAATAAATAGTGTATTACAAGCAAAAAGAAATAATGGAGAATACTTAGGAACAGCACCTTATGGCTATAAAAAAGATCCAGAAAACAAATACCATTTAATAATAGATGAAGAGGCAGCAAATGTTGTAAAACTTATATATGAAAAATATTTAACAGGTTTTGGTACAATGCAAATTGCAGATTACTTAAGTAAAAAGAAAATTCCAATTCCATCAGATTATAATAAAAGAAATAGAGGAGAAAAATCTTTAACTTATGGTTTATGGCAACAATCGACAGTAAGGTTTATTCTTTCAAACGAAATATATACAGGAACAGTTATACAGGGAAAGAGAAAAAAGGTAAGCTTCAAATCAAAGAAATTTATAAATTTGCCAGAAGAAGATTGGGTAAAAGTAGAAAATATGCATGAAGCTATAATTAGTAAAGAAGATTTTGAAAGAGCCAAGAAAGTAATTGAGGCAACAAAAGGTTCAAGAGTAGTTCAAAATGATTACTTATTTAAAGGCTTACTTAGGTGTTATGATTGCAAAGGATATATTGGAATTAGAAGTCCAGACAAAAACGGAAATATCTATGGCAGGTGCCAAAGATATGGAAGATTTGGAAAATTTGATGTTTGTTCGCCACACAATTTCAATTATCAAGTTTTTGAAGAACAGATATTAGAAGTTTTAAGACAAGTTTGTAAGGAATATAAAAATAAAAAGAAATTAGAAGAAATTGCAAAACAAACTAAAACAAAACAATCACAAGAACTTGATATTAAAAGCCAAATTAATTCTTTTAAACAAAACATAGAAAAAGAAACAAGAAAATTAGAAGTAATGTACGAAGATAGGCTTGCAGGTATTATATCTCTTGAAGAGTATATGAAAAATGCAAATAGAATAAAAGAAATTGTAAAAAGTTATGAACAAGCAATAAAAGAACTTGAACAAGAATTATCTAGTGAAAATAATAAAGATAAAAATGAAAGAAGATTAGATAATTTAGTAGAAGAATTTTTGAAAATAAAAAATCCTACTAAAGAAATAATTAGAGAATTTATAGAAAAAATTGAAATTCACAGTGACAAACAAGTTGATATTTATTTCAACTTTAAGCCACTACAAGAATTAAATAATAATTTTAGTGTAGCTAAAAAAGAATATGAGAAGAATAAGAAAAGTAAAATTAAAAAATTAGCATAGAAGAATATGCATAGAAGTAAATTTTTTGATTTTGCATAAGAACCTTCTAAGTTTTAAACGCCTTATCAGTTGGTTAAAACTAAAAATGGTCTTAACAACAATACACACACTCTGCCATTTGGGCAATTATTGCAGAAGCCATGTTAGGTAAAGGAGATAAGGCAGTAGAATTATATAAAATGATTACACCTATAGAACATGCAAGGACAAAAGAAGCAGCAAACAAATACAAAGTTGAACCATATGTACTTGCAGCAGACGTGTATGGTGCGCAAAATTTAGCAGGTTCAGGTGGATGGACGTGGTATACAGGTTCAAGCAGTTGGTATTATTTAGCTGGTATACAATATATTTTAGGACTTAATATTTATCATAATACTATGAGTTTTAATCCTTGTATTCCTAAATTTTGGGATGAATATGAAATTAAATATAAATTTGGAAATAGTATTTATAACATTAAAGTCAAAAATCCTAATGGGAAAAATACAGGTATTTCTAAAGTTTTAATTGATGGAGAGGAGCATGAAAATAGAATTGGTATTGATGGTAGTGGTAAAGTGTTTAATGTTGAGATTATTATGTAGAAAAATATTGGTATAAAAAATGTATTTAAAAAAAGAGAAAATTCAATTTTAGAAATTTCTCTTTTTTTGATTATTGAAAGAATTAATATGATATTAAAAATGAATAAAAAATAATTGAAGTGTAAATAATTACAACAAATAAACCTGCTTAATATATTACAATGTGATATGGAAAGAGGAAAAAGGGAGGTAATGAATATTTTTGAGATGATAAAAAGAAAGAAAGATAATTTTAAGATTTCTTTTGATAATGTTGTGGAAGAATGGCTTTCATGTAAGAAAATGACTATTAAAAAATCGTCATATTCAAATTATGAATATATGATTAATAAATATTTAAGACCATATTTAAAAGAAAAGAAAATAATGGAACTGGAAAGGTATAATTTTAATGAATTGATAAATGAGTTAAATTTAGAGTTAGCGCCTAAAACGGTAAGAGATATTGTATGTATTTTAAAATCAATATTGAATTATATTAAAGACACATATGGTGGAAAAGTTGGCACTAATAAAATATTAGTACCTAAATTGAATATGGAAAATATAAGTATATTTAGTAATATGGAAAAGAAAAGGATAGAGACACGATGTATTAAAAGTAATGATTTAAGAGAATTAGGAATTCTTATATGTATGAATACTGGACTTAGAATTGGAGAAATATGTGCTTTAAAATGGAAAGATATTAATTTGGAAAAAAGAATTATTTATGTACAAGCAACATTAGAAAGGATTTATGATGAAAAACTAAAAAAGACAAAGGTAATAATAGATAAACCTAAAACAAAGAATTCTGTAAGGCAAATACCAATTTCTAATAAATTATATAATATTTTAAAACCATTAAAAAACAAATATGAAAAAGATGATTTTTTCTTAACAGGAAAATCTGAAAGATATATTGAACCTAGATGTTATCAATATATTTACAAAAAAATATTAAAAAAATGTAAAGTTTCTCCATATAAATTTCATTGTTTGAGACATTCATTTGCAAGTGAATGTATAAATGTTGGGATGGATATAAAAGCTCTTAGTGAAATTTTAGGGCACTCTAATGTAAATATAACTTTAAATATATATGTTCATTCTTCTTATAATTCAAAGAAAAAATATTTGGAAAAAATTTAAAAATTTTTCTTTAAGTTATATACTTGAAGATATAAGAACTCAAATTCATTATAGCAATAAAAGTCTTTTTTATCAATACTTTTTCGACTTTTTAAACAAATTTTTTTATGTAATACAAACGCCATTTTTTAAGAAGCAAAACAACATGTATACGTTGATTTTACTGAATCACAAATGCTTTTTGTTTTTCTTCAAGTATATAACTTGAGGAAAAAACAAACACAAAAGAAAGGGGAAAAGAAACAAAACAACAGTAATAATAACAATTGCTCTAATACTAGCATTAATAGCCTTAATGCTAGTAGCAAGTTCTTATGCGAAGTACATAAGTAGTGGAGCAGGAAGTGACACAGCAAGAGTAGCAAAATGGAGTTTTAAAGTAGGCAATAATGACATAGTAGCAACAGACACATTTGAATTTGATTTGTTTAAAACAATAACAGTACAATGGAAATGGGCATACGAAGGAAATGATGCAACAGATGTAACATTGGGAAAAGATGGAACAGCAAAATTAAAAGTAATAGCTAAAGTAACTGCAACACAAATAGACTAATATAAAAAGAAAGCTCTATTAAGATGAAAAAAAATAGAGCTTTCGTAATAATATATTTGTAAAAGTATTTTTTGTGAAAATTTTTACGAGTATATTAGGAAAAAGCAAAAGAAAAGGAAAGAGATATGTTATATACGAATCAAGAAATAACGAAAAGAAAGAATATAGAAAATAGAGTAAATAAAGGAATAAATATAGTCATATATAGTATTTTGATAATAATAATGGCATACAACATTTCGTTGATAACGCAGAGTGTTTTGAAACCTAATAAAACACCAAGTTTTTTTGGAATAAAAACATATGTAATTATTTCAGGAAGTATGGAACCAAATATAAATATAGGAGATTTAGTGGTTGCCCAAAAGACAAAAGGTGATTTAGAGGTAGGAGATATAATTTCATACAGAAAAGGACACAGTGTAATAACACATAGAATAAGTCAAAAAAACAATGACGAAAATGGAGAAAAAATATATAAAACAAAAGGAGATAACAATAATACAGAAGATAGTGAAGAAATTAAAACAGAAGATATTGAAGGAAAAGTAATAAAAGTAATACCTAAAATAGGAAATATTACATTAATACTACAAAATAAGTTTGTAGCAACAATAGTTTTAATAATATTAAGTGCATACATATTTAAAAATTATAAGAAAAACAAAAAGCTGAATTCAAGACATAAGAAAAGAATCGAATACGAAAAAAAGATAGGTGGTGAGATTGGAACATGAAAAAGAAAATATTATTCACAATAACAGTGTTAACAATAATACTGACAGCATATTTTTCATTTGCAAAATATAATGGAGCAACAGCAGGAAGCAGTGAAGGAAGAGTAGCAAAATATACTTTAGGAATAACAACTAATAATGTTATAAATGTTCCAATTACACCAGTAACCCCCAATAATAGTCAAGAACTTTATTTTGAGTTAACAAACAAAGATGAGAAGGAAAAGAAAAATGAAGTAACATTAAAATATACGATTGAATTAGAAAACATGGCAAATTTACCATTAGAATTTAAATTGTATAAATATAATGAAAATACTACAAAATATGATGAAATACAATTAAATACAAATGTTTCAGAAGAAATAGTAATGAAAGCAGATGAGCGAATAAATCATAAATACAAGCTAGATGCAAAGTGGAAAGAAAACACGCAAAGCATAAAGTATGATAGTTATGAATATAGCAAAACAATTGATTATATAAAATTGATTGTTAATGCTGTACAAGTTGATTAAAAGGATGAGATAAATGAAAAAAATACAACAGAATAGAAAAATTATAATTGTAATTATTGTAATAATTTCGTTATTGATATTATCAGTAACAATGGCAAAATACATATTTAAAGTTGAAGATATACATACAATAGAATCAGCAAAATTTTATTTTAATAGTAACCTTGATGGAAATTACACAAATGAATGGGACGGAGAGAACAACTTAGAAATAGGCTTTAGTGTAAGCAATTATGAGAATCAAGATTTAGTGACAAATGAAAATATAGTATTTAATTTAGATGCAGAAAAAGAAGATGATGTAAATAATGAAATTACTGCAAAAATATATGAAAATAATGCAGAAATTACAAAAGCTCAAACAATTGTAGGAGGAACTGCTACAACCAAAAACTATGTATTAAAAATTACAAAGAATAGTGAGATTATAGCAAATGAGTTTAATATAAAATTAAAAATAGGTTCACTAAGTCCATATAAGAAAGAAATAATATCAAACATAAATATAAAAATGAAAAAGGAAAACAATGAAATAACTACAAGTCTTGAGGAAAATGGAGAATATGTAACATTAAAGATTAATACAAATGATTTTCTTGAAGATAAAAGTATAACATTTGATAACACAAAATTAATATTAGATAGGGCCAACACATTACTACAAAATATTAATGATAGCACAAACAGTTTTACAATACCAAAGGCTAATTTTGAAAAAAACAAGGAATACGAAATAGTTTTTATAAAAAAAGATAATAGTAGTGAAATAGAACTAGGAAGGGATATAACGATAAATTAAAATTCGAAGCACAAAGGAGGGAAGAATATGAGCAAACTTAAGAAGTTTTGGATATTTACATTAATATTAATGATTGTAATAATTACATCTGTAATTGTGGTAAGAAATAGATATGTGCCAGAGTCTAAAGCAGAAGAGAAAAATGTAAAAACAATACAAGTTACATATAAATCTGGAATTGGAGAAGGAGAAGATGTAGTTGTCAATCAAACACTATGTGATTCACAAACACAAGGAGAGAATGATTTTACTGATGGGAAAATTGTATTATATAGAAATGGAGAAAATGGAGTAAATTTTACAGCAGACCAAATTAAATACGAGGCAAATAATGTAATGTATGATAGAATATTGACAGGCTGGAAATTGACATCAGTAATAAAAGATGGAACAGAAATAACTGATTTCATAGAACCAGAAAATCAAAATTATGCAGACAAAACAAATGCTAACAAAGATATAGGAACAGTATATGCACAAGAAGGCTGGTATATAGTACCTGATGGAGTAACAGCAATAACAGTGGAAGCAGTGTATGCAAGAGCAATATATGTAAGAAGTCCGTTTGATAAAATGTATTATGATGAAGTTCATTGTTTTTACTATGGAGAGAATAGTGATGGAACAACAACTTTAGATGGTACAGCAGTTGCAAAAAGTTCAGATGATAATGATGGTAGTACAGTAGATAAAGCAGTTTCTACCTTGAGGAGAGCATATGAGTTGATGACTGCAAGTGATACTTTAACTGTCTATGATACAGCATTTGTTTTATGTGGAGATATGTATGAAATAAATTATTATCCAGAATACAGTAAATATGCAACAGGAACAGCAGGAACATATACAAATTATTCAAATGTATATTTTGGATATAATTCTGAAATGACAAAATCTGTTACAATTACCAATAGTAGTGATAGATATAATTTTTATACAATTGCACCATCATATGATTTTTACAATTACTCATCATTGAGGCTTGATGGTTTATATTTTGCAGCATTGCCCATAGGTAATGTGAAAAAAGTCCATTCAGAATTAAGTGCAACAATAGGAACATATGTGAGAACTAGGCAATTTAATTTTAATAATTCAAATTCTATGTATGAAACTACGGAAACAGTGGAAACAGATATGGGATATAGGCAAATTAGATATAAAAATATGAAGTATATAAAATTGAATGGAGGATATTGGAATCCTGTAAATAATTATGATATTAGTAATGAAAAATTAAATAAATCAAATTATCTATATATTGGAGGAAAAGCAAATATAAATGTTGTTACAACGGGTGGTTGGAATAATGGCTCAAATATTGAGAAAATTTTAACTAATCCAGTAAGTTTGATAGTAACAGGCGGAAGGATCACAGAAGGTATATATGGAACAGGGTATGCACAAGGCGGAAGTGTAAGAGGAGATGTAAATATATTTATTTCTGGAGGGAATATAGCTAATGTATATGGAGGCGGAAATGGTTCTGTGTACTCAAGCGAGAGCAGTAATGGAAATGTTAACATTGATATTATAGGAGGAATATTTGGTGACATATATGGAGGAGGGCAATATTATACTTCTAAAATTGATGGAGATGTTAATATAAAAATTAAAAATGCGGTAGTTAATGGTGATATTTTTGGAGGAGGAAAAGGAGGAAAAGTATTAGGTAATACTAATTTGAATTTGAAAAATATAATTATAAAGGGAAATGTGTTTGGTGGTGGTCTCGGAGTTACAGATACAATTGAGATAAAATTAATTGAAAAATGGGGATATCCGGATTATCAATCTGCTAAAGAGGCATATAATACGACAGCTTTGTCAATAGGAGAAAAAAGATGGGAAGAAGCATCCGATAAATTTCCAAGTTATAATTTTCAAACAGCAGAAGTAGTAGGAAGAAAGTATAAATATTATTTTATAAATCATAACGGTTGTTATTTTACTGAATATGGAGTAAAGCATGTGCTAACTTTAGCTAATATAGCCAAAAATACAAATATAGAAATAGATAACTCTACAGTTGAAAAAAATGTATATGGAGGAGCTTCAATAGGGCTTGTAGAAGGAAATGTGAAGCTTAATCTAAAAAATACAAATGTCAAAGGAAATGTATATGGAGGAGGAGATGGAAAAACAATACCAGCTACAATAGCATTATATTCTCCAATACAAGATTATAAAGAATTAACTTCACCAGGTACAGACAATAATCAAAAAATAGGAGACTTTACATGGACAAATGATGAGGATATATTAACATATTTCAAAGGAATATATGATGGAAAAAATAAAGTAGTGTATAATTCAGACAATACAACAACAGCATTTAGTGAGTTATCAGAAGAAGCACAAGCAGTAGTAAATAAATATGGAGCGAAGCAGTTAGTATATTCAAGTGATGTAGAAAAACTAGGATTTGTAGAAGGAGACATTACAGTAACTATCGATGGTGGAAGTTACAGCTCAGCAATATATGGTGGAGGAAATAATGGACAAGTAAAAGGAAATGTAACACTTGAGCTTGCAAATATTTCAGCAGGACAAAATGTGTATACAGGTGGAAATACAGGAAATGTAGAAAAAAGTACAATATTAACAATAAATTCAGGAACATATGGAAATGTATTCGGAGGAGGATATTCAGGAAAAGTATTAGGAGATAGTACAGTAACAATAAATAAAGGAACATGTGCAAACATATTTGGAGGAGGAGATCAAAGTTATGTGCAAGGAAACGCAGATGTAACAATAGGTCAAGAAAATTCTTCAAACGTGATAAATGTAACAGGTCTAGTGTATGGTGGAGGTCGAGGCTATGATGCCAATAATGATGGAGATGCATCAGACTTTACAACAGTATATGGAAATTCTACTGTTTTAGTACAAGGTATAAATACTTTAGTAGAAAATTATGGCTCAACAAAACTTGGTGCGGTAGCAGGAAATGTAGATGTAAACTTCAAAAACTATTGGTCAGGAAACTCAACTGCAAAATATAAAACTATGAATGGTATAGATAGAGCAACAACAGTAAGCTTTAATAATAGTTATGTACTGTTAGAGAATAAAGACTCAAGTGGTAATTTAGTTGGAATACAATCAATAGAAAACCTGGTAATACCGAAAGGAAGTGGACTGAAAATATCGGCAAATGGAGAAATAACAGGAAACTTCGAAGGTGGAGGAGAGTTATACTTAGATAGTTTAGTTTGTTTAACAGTACAAGGAAATATAACAGGAAAAACAACATTAGTATTAAATCCAAAACTAATGGAAAATGGAAGTCAAGTAATAAAAGGTGGAATAAATGCACCATATTTAAAAGTAGGAGGAACGGCACCTGAAAAAATAGCGTTAGTAAGTGGAGAAGCAAACAGATATAAAATAATACAAGCAAATAAAGAAACAGTAAAAGAAGAAATAGGAGAAGATTATATATACTATTATATAGCAAAAGATGTAATAGTACAGAATAACATAACAGTAGAAACAAACAGTATAGAAAACAGAAAGTATAAAGACAAAATAACAAATACAAATGATGTACTAATTTTAAATACAGGAACATTTACAACAGATTATAATATTTCATATTATTTAACAGATGATGCATACAAAGCAAAAGATTATAGTAATATATCAAGAAAGTTAAAACTAATATCAAATACAGACAAAGAAAAAGTTATTATAATGCCAGTAGGAACAGAGATAACAATGATAATAGATGGAAAATATTATTCATATGTAGTAAACACAGAAAATTTATCAGAAATAAGCTTAAGTGATTTTACAAATAATGAATTATCAACTAAATATGACGAGTTAAAAGACATAACAAATTCAGAATTAGTAGACAAATCATTAAATGAGATAAATGGAACAACAACATATACATTTAAAGAAAATTACAAATTTATAATTAATTTTACAAATACAAAAGGAATAGAAGTAGACAGATATTATCCATCACTTGAAGTATATTATGGACAAACATCATTTGGAGATGAAAAGAAAGATGTAGCAAATAATATAGTTGATATTCAAAAAAGAGAATATAGTTTAGATTTAGTAAATGATAGAATATACTATGAGCCAGATAAAAAAATAAACTTAAATGGTACTTTAAAAATAGGAAGTTTAAAAGAAAATACATATTTGCCAACAAATGATTTAGATTTAAAAATAAATTTAAAAGATAGTACTGATAATATTGTGAAAATTCCTGAAGGAGCACAAGTTGTAATAAATAATAATTATTATCAAGTTAAAGATGGACAAGTTATATGTAAATTATTAGATAATTTAAGTACATCAACTATGCAACAAAGTTTAGATATAAATTTGGATATGTCAAATATTTTACCACAAGATAGAATTACAAAAGGAGATTATAAAATAGAAGTAGAATATTTGAACAGTAAACAATATGAAAAACTTACTGAGAATAATATTTCAATTATAAGTAAACAAACAGAATATGGGGTAAGTACAGACATAAATTTAATAAATGGAATTAAGAATACTCAAATTCAACTAATACCAGGAAGTCAAGAAGAAAATAGAAGTATAAAAGTCAAATACTCAAATCTCAGTGAATTAAACAATATGAAAATAAAAATAAAGGTGGTAGAAAGAACAGGAGAATTTGAATATAAAGAAACAGCTAATAGCAAGAACAAAATTGATATTGGTACAACAGAATTGAATGTTGTTGATGAAAAAGATGTAGAACAAAATATAAATATTACTTTTAAAAAAGAATTGCAAAAAGGAACATATAGAATATTAGTTGAGTTATATGATGAATTTGGAGAATTAAGAACTTCAGACTATGTTAACTTTATAGTTGACTAAAAATAGAAACGGAAGAAAAATATCTTTCGTTTCTATTTTTTACTTATGGATGGTGCTATTTCAAATTTTATATTAAAACAATTAAATTTATCTGTTTCATTATTTTCCAAATAGTCTAAGTAAATATCAAGTTCATCGATATTTTTACAAGCAGAAATTATTGCTGGATGTAAATTATAATTGAATAGTAATTCCATTCCTAAATCAAAGGCTTCTTTAATAGATTTTTGTTCTTTGTTTTTTACAAGACGAAAAGCTTCTTTAAATCGTGAAAAACTAGGATTTTTAAAATTTGAATAAGGAATTGTAAATTCATTTTCAATTATTTCATTTATATTCTTATATTTTAATTTATTTTCAGACAATATGGATTCTAGATTTTCTAAAGTGTAAGGCAATATTACTTTTCCTTGCATTTCAGAAATTATAAGAGTATTTTCTAGTAAATTATCAGGTATATTAGAACTTTGTAAGCTTGGCATTAGATTTTGATTTGTATTATCTGAGTCAGAACACTGGTCAGTAATTGGATCGGCAGTAGAGCAGTCCTTTTGAAAATCTAATTTAGTATAATTTATAGCATCAATAAAAAAATTTTCAACATTGATAATGCAAGAAGATATATTACTTGAAATTTCATTGAAATCTTTAAAAGGTATATCTAAAGATTCAATATCATTGGAAGCTTTTATAATATTCAATTTATTTATATAATTATTAGCATTAGAAATACATTCATCAATTTTATTGTTTTTTTCTTTTAGCATATTTAGAAAGTCTACAAGTTGAGACGAATAATCAGCAGATAAAGCATCTGAGGGATAGTCAGATATTTTTAATATGTATTGTAATATTCCACTTTTTTGCTTTTCTAAAATTGCTATATATGCATTTATTGTATTTGAAAAACTAGTTAAAATTTTATTTTTTTCGATATTATCATTTAATGTATCCATTGAACCACCTCTTAATAAAATATATTATATCTAAATATTTATGAAAAGTCTATTAGATATTAAATTTTAATTAAATATTTGTTTTTATATAATAGGAAAGTAATACTTCCCTATTATATAAAAAGCTACAATCGCTAGCCCTTTGAGATTTTCTCCTTTTAGTCGAAAACTCAAATCGGGCGAGAACAAATCAAAGAAAAATTTTCAATTTTTCTTATTTGTTCTTTCATTATATTGTTATAAAAAAGCGTGAAAAAGAAATAAAAATATAGTAATAATTACATTACTTCATCAATATACATTAACAGAGGTGGAGATAATTGGAGAAAATATTTGATGAGATTGATACGAAAACTTTTGAAAAGTTTGAAAAAAGTATAAAAGAAGTATTAAGTATATATTTAATTAATTCTGCGAACGAACAAGGACTAATTGATGACAAAATGAAAGATTATATAATAAGGAATATATGAATTTTTTTTTTACAAAGGAGGTCTTGAAGATTGGACTTATATACAATAAGAAGAGAGTTGATGTCAGGAAAGACAATATATGATTTGCCACTAAGAGTTACATATTATGCTAGAGTATCAACAGATAAGGAAGAACAAAAGAATTCATTAGAAAATCAAGACATATATTATAAAAATAAAATCTTAGAAACACCAATGTGGACATTAGTGCATGGATATAGTGATAAAGGTATAACAGGAACATCAACTAAAAAAAGACGTGATTTTAATGAGATGATTACTGACGGACTAAATGATATGTATGACTTAATATTAACAAAAGAAGTATGCAGATTTGCAAGAAACACATTAGATACCCTTCAATTAACAAGAAATTTATTAGCAAAAGGAAAAGGTGTTTTTTTTGAACTTGATAATATAAATACATTAGAACAAGAAGGAGAATTGAGACTTACAATAATGGCATCACTGGCTCAAGATGAGAGCAGAAGAATATCAGAAAGAGTAAAGTTTGGATTCAAAAGATCAATTGAAAAAGGAAGAGTTCTTGGAAATAATTCTATATGGGGATATGAAAAAAACAATTGTAAATTAGAAATGAATGAAGATGAAGCAAAAATAGTAAAAAGAATTTATGAAATATATGCTACAGGAGATATAGGAATAAGAAAAATCGGAAAAAAACTAGCAGAAGAAGGAATATATACAAGAAAAGGAGAAGAATTTGCATACTCAACAATAAAAAGTATATTAACAAACCCTAAATATAAAGGATTTTACTCTGGAAATAAAACAAGAGTAATAGATTTTATGACAAAACAAAGAGTTACATTAGGAGAAGATGAAATTGTTGAGTACAAGACTACAGAAGATGTTGTACCACAAATTGTTGATGATAAAATATGGGAGAGATGTAATGAAATCTTTAAAGAAAGAAGTGACAAGGCAAAAAGTGAATCATCAGGATATAATACAAAATATAAATATTCAGGAAAAATAGTTTGTAAAAAAGATGGACAAAGTTATTGGAGAACAATTAGCAGAGGAAAAGAGTTTTGGCAATGTGCATTATATAAGAAAAAAGGCATAAGCGGTTGTTCAAATAATGTTAATATCTATACAGAAACACTAGATGGTGTTTTTAAGCAAATATTTGATGAACTATTTGTAAATAAAAAAAGTTATATAGAAGAATTAGTTGGTAAATGTGCAGAGTGTTTTAAGGATTGCTCTACTGAAATTGATATAGAAATGGTACAAAATAAGATTGAAGGATTAAAAAGAGAAAAGAAAAAACTTATAAAATTATATACAACAGAACTTATTGATGAAAAAGAATTTGAAGAAGAAAACAATACATATAATGAAAAAATAATAAGTTGTGAAAATGAGTATCAACAACTTTTAATATCAAGAAAAGAAAATAGTATAGATGAGAAGATGGAAAGTCTAAAGAAAAGTTTTGAAAAAGACATAGAATTTTATCATGGAATTCCTGATCAACTTGTTGATGTTATATTACAACAAATAAAAGTTGAGAAGATTGATGATACAGGATTAGCAAATTTAGAAATAATATTGAAAATAGGATTAACAGTTAATTTGCTATATAAAAAGAAAAAAATAATTAAGTACATAGAAAAGCAACAGGTTGCTAGTTAAAAGTCCACGAAGGGCTTTTTTTTTAACCTATTCATTGCGCGGAGAATATCAAAATGAGTATAAAGAGTAAATAATATAATAAAAAAATCAACTAATAAGTATAAAAATAAATTTCCATCTCGACTTGAAAATGAGCAAGGTGGATAAAAAAGTATCTGTTTAGGTTTGATTATATGCATTGTACGTTCTAAACAGATAAAAATCTTTACAATGTCAAGTGGACAATATATAGCTCAAAATAGACAAGGCATAAAAGAAATATCTTTTGAAGAAATAGAGGAATATAGGAATAAAATATCAGATATAGCATATGATATCGAATTAAGTACAGGTATTATATTATCTCCAGTAATAAAAAATATAGAAAAATACAATTCTTTTGGGACATTCTAATGTAGGTATAACATTAAATAGATATGTACATACATCTTATAAAATGAAACTAAAATTTTTAGAAAAATTTAAAGTTTTTCTTCAAGTAACATACTTAAAGGAAAAAATGAATTTTAAAAAAAGTCAATGAATTCAAGGATTACAAGCTCGTTTTGTATTTGGAAAAATTATTCTTTTTTGGTAATAAAAACTTTTTCGTAAAATGTCGAAAAAAAGTATTGATAAAAAAAGAACTTATTGGTATAATGAACTTGTGTTTTAGTATATTTAAGTATGTTACTTGAAGTAAAAAATAGTATTAAAAAGGATGGAAAAAGTGAAAATAGTAAAGAAAATATTAACAAGTATAATTATGATAATTTTATGCAGTATTTTATTTGTAAGTGGAGTAATATTAATAAATTCTTATATTAAACCTAATGAAGTACCATCTTTTTTTGGATGGAAACCATTTATAGTGTTATCAGGATCTATGGAAACACAGATTATGACAGGAGATGTTGCTGTTGTAAAGAAAATTGATGCAAATGAACTAAAAGAAAATGATATTATAGCATTTAAGGATGATGACAATATAGTAATAACTCATAGAATAATTGAAATTATAAAAGATGAGAATGGAAATACAAAATATAAAACAAAAGGTGACAATAATAATGATGAGGACGATGGATTTGTAAGACCAGAACAAATAGAAGGAATATATAAATTTAGAATAGGAAAACTTGGAAATTTAGCATTATTTGTGCAGACGCCTGTAGGAATGGTTATTTGTATATCAATACCATTAATATTGCTTTTATTATTACAATGGAAGGAATCACTAAAAGAAGGAAAAGTAAAAAAAGATACACAAAAAGAAATAGAAGAATTAAGAAAACAAAATGAGGAACTTCGTAAAAAACAATAGATAAATTAGGTATTAACATTATAATAAAGAAACCTTTATTATATATAAATATAAATATAAATACGAAAGAAAGGGGGAAAAAACATGGAAAAAAATAAAACAATGAAAATGATTTTAATAACATTGTTAATTGCAATGATTGCATTAGTTTTAGTATCAGGAACTTATGCAAAATATACAAGTAGTGCATCTGGAAGTGATACTGTTAGAGTCGCAAAATGGAGTTTTAATGTTGGAGAAAATGACATAGTAGCAAAAGATACATTTACATTTGACTTATTTAAAACAATAACAGACACAGATGGAAAAACAGAAACAGATGTAGTATCTGCAAATGCTGACAAAGTTATAGCACCTGGAACAAGTGGAAGTTTCGATTTAGTTTTAGAAAATAAATCAGAAACATCAGCTAAATATGGAATTACATATACTGTAACAAATACAGCATCAATACCAGTTCAATTTTCAGTAAATGGAAAAGATTGGACAGATAACTTAGCAAATGTAGTAGAAAGTGATACAGATACAAAACTTGCTGCAAACAATGGAACAAAAACAATAACAATTCAATGGAAATGGGCTTACGATGGAGATGACACAACAGATGTAAACTTAGGAAAAGTTGGAACAGCAAAACTAATTGTACAAGCAGATGTAACAGCAACACAAATAGACTAATAATATTTTTGAAAGCTCTATGAAAGTATTTTTAGTAGGGCTTTCATTATCTTAATATATTGGTAAAAGTATTTTTGAAAATATTTTTACGAATATATTAAAAAAATACATAATGAAAGGAGAATGTACTTGAAAAAAGATAAAAAATTAGAAGAAAGAATAGACATTATTGAAAATGAAAGAAACAAAAGCAAAAGAAAAAACAGAATATTTATTATAATTATTATATTATTGATATTAGTTTTACTTGCATCATGCTTACTAGGATATAAATTAGGAAAAATAGGTTATTCATCAATTAATACATCAGGAACGATGGAAAATGATATAGATTTGATAAGAATCACAGATAATGATGGGATTACATGGGAAAATAATGAATTGCAGGTTTTTAAAAATGCGAATTATAATGGAGAAAAAATTATAGCACCACATTCGAGTGGAATATATAAATTTTACGTGAAAAATGAAACTGAAAATAACATAGCATATAACATAAGATTAGTTGATGAAATGAGCCATTTCGTAAATATGAAGTATAAATTAAAAATAGATAATGTATATATATGTGGAAATACAAATAATTACGTTGAAATAGATAAATTGAATATAGATAATATTGTATTAATGAAAAATTCTACTACATTATATAGTTTAGAATGGTACTGGGAAGACAATGATAAATTAGATACATATGTTGGAGGATTGAAAACAGATGAATATTATACTCTTAAATTTAATATTCAAGCTACTAATATTACAAATGAATAGAGGGGAATATCAAGTTTTATGTTATATACAAATCAAGAAATTGCTAAAAGAAAAAACATTGAAATAAAAATAAAAAATAGTTTTAATGTTTTAATATATATTATTTTAATAAGTATTATGTCATATAATATTTCATTAATACTTCAGAGTATATTTTGTCCAAATAAAACTCCGAGTTTTTTAGGAATAAAAACTTATGTAATAATTTCTGGAAGTATGGAACCTAATATAGATATAGGAGACATAGTAATAGTAAAAGAAGAAAAAAACTTACAAGTGGGAGATGTTATATCATATAGAAAAGGGCAAAGTGTTATAACACATAGAATAGTTAATATTACAGAAGAAAATGGAGAAAAAGAGTACAAAACTAAAGGTGATAATAACAATACAGAAGATAGTGAGATTATTTTTAACAACAATATTGAAGGAAAAGTAATAAGAGTAGTCCCTAAATTAGGAAAAGTAGCATTATTATTAAAAAATAAAATTATTATAATAGTAATTTTGATTATTCTTTATATGTACATATCAAGCAATTATAAGAAAAATAAAAAAATAAATTCAAGACATCAAAAGAGATTAGAATATGAAAAAAGAATGAGGTGAAAGTGAAAAAATGAAAAAGAACAAAACAACAACAATAAAGTCTCCTAAATTACTAATAGTTTTTACATTTATAACTACTATAATCGTAATATTTTTTTCACTTTCTAAGTATAAATCAACTATTGCAGGAAGTAGCACAGGACGAGTAGCACAATATGTGCTTGGAATTCAAACTAATAATGAAATGAATGTCCCAATAAATGAGATGAAACCAAATAGTAGTCAGGAATTCTTTTTTGATATTATTAATGAAGAAAACAATAGTAAAAATGAAGTAACATTGAATTATACAATTGAATTAGAGAATAAAGCAAATTTGCCATTAGATTTTATATTATATAGATATGATGAAAACAGTTCTGAATATAAAGAAATAAACTTAAATGCAAATACAACAGAAGAATTTGAGATGGATACAAAAAATAAAATTGATCACAAATATAAAGTAAAAGTAAAATGGAAGGATAATACAACAAATCTAAATTATGATAGTTATAAATATAGTAAAACAATAGATTATCTCAAGATAAGTGTTAATGCTATACAAGTAGATTAAATAATAGAAAGGGTTTAAAGATGAGAAAAAGAAAAATTAATTTGAAAATTATAATATTTGTTATTGTTGTGATTTTCTTTTTAATACTATCATCAACAATGGCTAAATATGTTTTTGAAATTCAGAATATACAACAAGTAGAATCGAAAAAGTTTTACTTTAATAGTGATATCTCAGCTGATAATGAAAATAATTATTATACAGAAATGTGGGATGGAGAAAAAGAATTAGAAGTAAGTTTTTGTGTAAATAATTATGAAAATCAAAATTTAATAACATCTGAAGATATAAAGTATAGCATTGAAGTAGAGAAAATAAATGATGTAAATGATGAAATTACAACAAAAATATTTGGAGATAATAAAGAAATTTCTGAAGAACAAATATTGACAGGAAATGTACAGTCTATAAAAAATTATACAATAAAAATTTCTGCAAATAAAAAAATAACATCAGATTTAGTTAAAATAAAGTTAAAAATAAATTCTATAAGCCCATACAAGAAAGAATTAACTTCTGATATAGATATCAATATTTTAAATAACAATAATGAGATTAATTCGACAATTATTGATAATGGAGAATATGTAACATTAAAAATTCAAACAAATGATTATATAGAAAGTAAGACAATAACTTATGATAATACGAAGTTAATTTTAGATCAATCAAGTGCAGTATTAGAAAATATAAGTAATAGTACGAATGATGCTAAAAATAGTTTTGTTATACCAAAAGCCAATTTTGAAAAAAATACAAACTATGAAATATATTTTATAAAGATTGATACAAACATTAATATTGAATTAGGAACTGATATAATAATAAACTAATATTGCGAATACTGAGGAGGAAAAAATGAATAGACTAAAAAAATTTTGGATATTTGCAATTGTTTTGACTGTTGCTATTGCAACATCAATAATAGTTGAAATTAATAGATATGTACCAGAGTCTAAAGCTGAAGAGAAAAATACAAAATCAATAAGTGTTACATACAAATCTGGAATAGGCGAAGGAGAAGATGTTGTAGTTACACAAACTTTGTGTGATTCGCAAACACAGGGAAGCAATGATTACACAGACGGAAAAATAGTATTATATAGAAATGGTAAAAAAGGAATAAACTTTTCAGCAGAACAAGTAGAATATAATAAAGTGATGTATGACAGAATTTTAACAGGTTGGAAATTAACATCAGTTATGAAAGATGGAACTGAAATAACGAATTTTGTTGAACCCGAAAATCAAAATTACGCAGATAGAACAAATGCTAACAAAGATATAGGAACAGTATATGCACAAGAAGGCTGGTATATCGTGCCAGATGGAGTTACGGCGATAACAGTGGAAGCAGTGTATGCTAGAGCAATATATATAAGAAGTCCATTTGATAAAATGTACTATGATGAAGTTCATTGCTTTTACTATGGAGAAAATAGTGATGGAACAACAACTTTAGCAGGTACAGCAGTTGCAAAAAGTTCAGATGATAATGATGGTAGTACAGTAGATAAAGCAGTTTCTACCTTGAGGAGAGCATATGAGTTGATGACTGCAAGTGATACTTTAACTGTCTATGATACAGCATTTGTTTTATGTGGAGATATGTATGAAATAAATTATGAATGGGGATATGCTAAATATGCAACAGGTACAGCAGGAACATATACTAATTATTCAAATGATAAATTAGGATATAATAATTCAACGAAAAAACCAGTAACCATAACCAATATGAATAAAAATAAATACGATTTTTATATAATTGCTTGCTCTTACGATATTTATTCAAACTCTTCTTTGAGACTAGACAATATGAACTTTTCAGCTTTACCTGTAGAAAATTTAAAAAAAGTACATTCGGAATTGAGTGCATCAATAAGTACATTTGCAAGAGCGAGACAATTTAGATTTCAAACCGAAAATACAATATTTGAAGTGACTGAAACTATAAGTAATAATGAATATGTTGCTTTGTTTTATATGAATGCTTCTATTGTTAAAATATATGGTGGAAAGTGGTCTTTAATGTATAGTTATAGCAATGCAGATATAGAATTAGATGCAAATAATTTTATGAAAATCGGAGGAATGGCAAGTATAGGATATGTTACAACTTCTGGTCAACATAATGGTTCGGATATTGAAACATATGTAATAAATCCAATAAATATAATCGTAACAGGAGGAAGATTTGCAGATGGGATATATGGAACTGGTTATGCTCAAGGAGGAAGTGTAAAAGGAAATATAAATATTTTTATTTCTGGCGGAAAGATTGGAAGTGTATATGGAGGAGGTAATGGTTCTGTATATGCTAATGGGAATGAAAAAGGAGATGTGAATATAAAAATAACTGGAGGGATTTTTGATAATATTTATGGCGGTGGGAGATATTATACTTCCAAGATTGCAGGTAATGTTAATTTAGATATTGAAAATGCTCAAATAAATGGTAATGTATATGGTGGAGGAAGAGGTGGCCAAGTAATTGGTGGTATAAATTTACAAGTAAAAAACAGTAAAATAATAGGCAATGTTTTTGGAGGAGGACTTGGAGATGTAGATGAAATAGATTATGGTATTATAGAAATGTATATTGGAATGAATTATGACATAGATGAGGCTATAAATAAATATAACAATCAAAATAATTCTAAGTGGGATGAAGCACCTAAAGGTTTTCCTATATATAATGAAAGTACTAAAGAAATAATAGGTGTTAAATATCACATACTTACTATAAATAATGGGGCAACTTATTATTTTAGAGAACGAGGAAAAAAATATTTTTTAACTTTAGCGAATGTAGAAAAAGACATAAATATAAATATTAAAGATTCAATTATAGAAAAAAATGTATATGGAGGAGGTTCTGTTGGATTTGTAGAAGGAAATATTAAACTTGAACTTAAAAATACGAATGTAACAGGGAATGTATATGGAGGTGGAGATGGAAAGACAACACCAGCTACAATAGCATTATATTCACCAATACAAGATTATAAAGAATTAACTTCACCAGGTACAGACAATAATCAAAAAA
>OGWV01000494.1_pt1 | contig 24021 bp, 14 predicted proteins | sample 1576081 | NCBI WGS metagenome assembly OGWV01 (sample SAMEA3541541, study PRJEB24748) | human gut metagenome | biome: human gut; feature: human-associated habitat; material: faeces | place: China | collected 2012 | reverse complement strand
TCTATGATGAAGCCAAAACAGCTTACTGCATCATTTCCACAAGTGAAAAAGCTCTGTATGCAAACGTTATGCTGCAGAAAGGTGTTGTCATCAACAACTAATATCGACCGTCTTTTTTCCTAATCTGCCCTGGAGGTTTTCGGATCTCCGGGGCATTTTTATCTTCTCAAGACCAGCTTTATGTAGCTTTGCTTTTTTTTATGTATGTGCTATGATAAAAGAAATAATTTTTCCATACACAGTATAGTTATCAATCAGGAGGTTTTCATGATCCATCATAAACAACACGGCAAAAAGCGAACTCTGGCATTACTTCTGGCAGGTTCTGTTCTTTTCACTAACATACCGGTTTCCGCGAACGCAGTCAGTGATATTGAGCTTTCAGCAGACGAATCTGCTTCTGACGAAACAGATAACACAGGAAATACTGTTACAAATGATACTGTTGATATAAGTATTGATTCCATTGATGAAAATACTGCTTCCTCAACGGTTGACGATTCTTCTGAACTTCAATCTGCTGCCCCTGATGACTCAACGTCCTCAGATGATTTTTCTTCTGATGACGATGAAGCCGTCTTTTCTTCAGGGTCAGAATCTCCAAATAGCGAAAATATAGACTATATTCTTGGCCGTCCCATGACAGATGAAGAACGACAGGCACAGCTTGCACCATTACAGAACCTGGATGCATTTGCTCCGGAACCGGAAGTTGACAGTAATATCGGCATTGCAAGCTATGCACTTTATCCCGGAACTTACAATGCAAATGAAGAGAGATTTGTCACTGAGGTTAAAAATCAGAGAAATACCAGCCTCTGCTGGGCTTTCAGCCTCGCTTCCAACCTTGAGACTTCTCTGCTTACCCGGGAACAGAAGTACTACGATCTTTCCGAAGAACAACTGGCTTATTTCTGGGCAAATCGAGTAAACGATCCCCTCGGTAACACTCCAAATGATAAGATCACCCGGACTCAGTCAGATTATCATGGTACCGGAAATGGCCGTGTTGCCTCCTTCTTTCTCAGTACCTGGTCCGGCATGACAACCGAAGAAAAAGTTCCGTTTCAGTCCTCTGCAGTTACATGGCCCGACAGCCTCGCCTATGATACCAGCGCTTATATGGAAGATGCCATTTTCTCTCAATACACTGTGGATCGCACCAAACAGCTTCTTATGGAATATAATTCTGTTTCTGCCATGATCTACATGCTGGATAACTACTATTATCCGGATACAGCTTCATATTCCTGCCCACAGTCTGGTCTGGTAAATCATGCTGTAACCATCGTCGGCTGGGATGATACTTACTCCAAGGAAAACTTCCCGTCAGCTTCCGGTGTGAATAATGATGGTGCCTGGATCGTCAAAAACAGTTATGGCAAAAACTGGGGAAAGAACGGTTATTTTTATCTTTCCTATGAAGATAAATCCATCACCAATCTGGTCTCCAATACAGCAGTGACCACCCCTGCTTATCCAAATAATTATTTTTACGACGGTGCTGCTGCCGGAACTGTCACTTTCCCGGGCAACACCATCAATAATGGTTACTATGTATCCAATATTTTCAAGGCAACTGCCGGAAATGGAAAAGACGAAGAACTCGGTGAAATCGTTACTGCAGTTCCACAGGACAATACTGATTTTCAAATTCAGGTCTACACAGATCTGAAGAATACTTCTGACCCGACAAGCGGAACACCCGCCTATGCAGAACCTGTTGATTACACACAGCCACTGGCCGGCATCCACACGATCCACCTGAACACTCCGGTCAAAATTCCTCAGGGTACTTTCTATTCGGTTGTGATCAGAATACCGGATGGATCCAATAAATTTTATGTAGAAAAAACAACCACCAGCACATCCTGGTTTACGGCAACTGCCGGTATCGATCCGAATCAGAGCTTTTTTTCTACTTCCGGAAAGAAATGGTATGACGCAGGAAATCAGTATAACTGTTGTTTCTCTGTCAAAGCACATACCAAAACCTTAGACAGTTCTACTGTTGTAACACCTTCAGCGGAACCGACTCCTGATGCCAAACCAACCGTTAATCCAGAAGTGCAGCCGTCAGTCAGTCCGGATTCTCCTTCGGAAGTTACACCAATAGTCACTCCCAAAGCAGTTCCAACCAGCACTCCAACTCCGGCACCGCCATCCAGTGCTCGTGTAAATACCTGTTTCCGTGTTGGAAACCTGAAATATCGTGTAACTGCCAATCAGGTTGTTACATGCTATGGAACGACCAACAGCCGAGTTACCAAAATCAGTATTCCTTCAACAGTCCGTTACAATGGCATTACTTATCGGGTTACCAGTATATGGGCCAACGCATTCAAAAAAAAATCACGACTGACCACGGTTTCTATCGGACACAATGTCAGCGTAATCGGTAAAAATGCATTCTACAAATGCAAAAAACTAAAGAAAGTTACTATTGGTACCGGGCTGACGCAGATCAATCCAGGTGCATTCCGCGGTGTGAAAAAGGGCTGCACGATCACAATCAAAAGCCTGAAACTGAAAAAGATCTCTTCCCGGATCGACCAGTCTGTATCCCGAATGACAGTACGCGTTCCCAAAAGGAAATATACAGCTTATAAAAAACTGCTTCGCAAAAAATCAAAAACTGTAATTATAAAGAAGTATTAAAAGAAAATATGATAAAAAAATTCTCATCCGTTACAAGAGAAATCTCTTATAAACAAATGAGAATTTTTATTTTACATGAATACGTTTCATGCATATAATTTTGTTTAGTCCATTTCGAAAAGCTGACGCTGTTTCAGGTCAATGGATGCCCATTTCGTTTTGGGATTAAATAGGGGACGGTGTTTTAGGCTTTTTTAGTGTCCCCGGTGACTCATAATTAAACAAATATATCTTGAAATTTAAAAAGACGGATCTTGTGCCTCAAATGAACACAAATCCGTCTTTTACTTTATTCACTTTTTATCGCCTTTTCTATAGATGTTCGCGAAATCCCTGTTAATCGATTGAGTTGACGTATCGTAATGCCTGACTGGTGCAACATTTTCAAATACTTATTTCTGGCAAATAATTCCAGACATTGAAAATCTGCTGTTGAATCACATCCTGTTCTTTCTCGAATCATCTGCAAGGCATCTTTGTCAGAAATGCCAGATTGAGGATATCCTTCCATACATTTAATATTTGAATCGGTAGAAAGAAAGTTTATACATTCTTCACTATCTGCAAACAATTTAATCACTTTATTGATATCAATAAATGAATCATCCAGTGCAAGATATTCCTGATAACTACTCCATGGGTATGTCCCTATAACACTTTCTAACCCTGCATGAAAAGGATTTTGATTAATATATCGGAATACGGTCAAAAAATATCTCATATCATTGATTGGTTCGCTTTTATATCTATCCTGAAACAAGTGACCTACTCGCTGATATTTCGTATTATACCACCGAACAAACTTAACCTCTATTTTCTTCATTATTGTTTCCATATTTGTACTTGAATGCTCAATCAACAAATGTATATGATTATTCATCAGACAATATGCATATATTTTGAAATCACATCTATTTTTATAGTATTTTAATATACTGATAAACTGCAAATAATCATTATCTTCCTCAAAAATAATCTGTCGGTTGATACCACGCAAAATCACATGATAGATATTCAATTCACTGACTTTTCTGGCTTGTCTTGGCATAATCTGGTCTCCTTAACTATATCTTGAAATTTTGCCATATCAATGGCAAAATACCTTGCGGAATATTACTGGTGAACAACAAACAACCGTTTATATTAAATTTGATAATTTGTATTAATTTGGAGTTTCTATGGGATTATATTTCGGAATTGGATTTAGAATTAATCTATGACTTGATCAATGATATATTAGATATTAGCACAGTTTGTACTTATAAGACAAGTAAAATCGTTCGACAAATTATTTAATTAAATGGCATTTTTCTATTTTTTGTATAATAGGAACATTACAGAGTAATTTCCAATTATACAAAAAAATCCCTCCTGCATCATGTTGATACAAGAGGGATATAACTGCCAGGGGGACACTAAAAAAGCCAGAAACACCGTCCCCTAGTCAAGGTCGAAAAGCTGGCGATGTTTTAAGTCGATGGATGCCCATGAATGATTGACGATTGATTTTCCATACAGGTTTACTGTACTTGTAACTTTTACATATACGGTACAGTTTTCGTTGTATGAAGTATCGGCCTTTTTAAGATACTGTTCTATGTCTCGTATCTTAAAGCCATAGGCATTGTTGGAGGTCAGATGGAAGGTTCCGTCTTCTCCAAGCTTTACTGTGTTCTCGCTTCCACTTGGGCGCAGCTCAGCTATTGCACTGTTTAAGGAAACTACTTTCTTATTCGCCATTGACCCCGGGCAGTTTTGAATAACTTCACCATTTTCACTGTCAATGTAGAAATCTACTGTCATGTTAACCGCATTGTTGGAGGTCAGATCTGCGCTGACCATATTGTAATCTTTTACATTGAAATAAAGTTCTTCATCTTTGTTCAGGACATTGCCTTCGTCAGAACCTGCGGTCCAGTTTGCCTGATCTGTCATATAATAACGAACGGACTCTGTCTCAGCCGAAGTATTCAATGACTTGACAAAATTAACCTCCGGTTCAACTGCTGCAACATTAGCTGCCGCAACCATCGCATTGACAAACAGCTTAATTTCATCATCACCTGTTACCGGATTGTGGCCGGCACCTGTGTAGATCACATTGCCCTTACTATAGAAATAGTAGTTATTGCGCACATCATTTGGAGATTCATCATATTTTCCTCCAGCCAGACAATACCAGACAACAATATCATTACTTCCATCGTTGTCTTTATCCTGCTCCAGTGCCAACTGATAATACTGGCCATGGGTCTTGGCAATTGTTATGTCATCTAATACATAAGGATACTGGGTAATAGCACCATCGTTAACCTTTGTTGCAGTAGTAACAATATTGCTTTGATCTTTAATTTTAGTTGATTCTAGCTGAATATTGGTATATCCCTGAGTCTGTTTGTAACTGGATTTACCTGCACTTTCACTTTGATATGCCACATCTCCGGCAAGCTTCATAAGCTCCGCAAATGAAACTTCAGTTCCATCTGTCAGATCCGTTCCTTTTTTCAAAAGATCAGAAACCGTCTCTGATGACCCAGTAAAAGTAGATTTATTGGTTATTCCATAACGGTCCATACCAACGACCTCTCTGAGGACTGTATTCATCTCAACGCCCCAGTTTATTCCATTTGCGCGCATCCATTGATTATAAAGAGCATTATCATTACCAGTTCCTAAAACATAATTATGTGCTTTATCATAATTATAATTAAAAAACGAAGTAGTATCATGAGAAAAGATTACACTCTTTCCGGCTTTAATATATTCGAGCAGAGCATCCACTCCATCTTTCTTAATATTCTGATATACATCATCAAATCCAATAATTACCATCTGTTTATTCTGAAGATAATTATCTGCCGTTGCTCTGTCAGCAGAGAACTCATCTACTGTTACTCTGGTAACTTCGATATTAAAATCCTCAAGATTATTTACATAACTATATAACTTACTGTTACTATTCTCTAAGTCTGCCTTAAGATCCCATGTACCATAATTATTATTTGTTTTTCCATTTGAACGTGTAATTTTAGGCACAATCTGCAGCACATTGATGTTTTCCTTTATTCCATTACCGGTCTGCTTTGAATATCCTGTCTCTGAAACTCTGATATTGGTATTCGAGGTATTAACGATTTCCAACTTCCATGCAATCAGCTTATGATATCCCGAAGGAAGCTTTCGCGTTACTGTGTATTCCTCACCTGCTTTTAATTCATAGTACGAATTCCCTTTGGCATCTGTTACGCGATTCATAACATTCTGAGAGGAATCTTTGATTTCCATATAAGAAGCCTGCTCCTCAAATTCAGATAAATTACCATCAAAGTTTAGATCAAAGTAGAGTCTGCAATCATATCTTGTTCCTGCTGGCAGCACCGCTGCCTCATCTGTAATCTTAAATCGGTAAGTCATCTCCCCGGAAACATAATTATAAGAACATATCTGCTTTTTCCCAGACGCATCCATAATCGCCTCACCAGCATTATGACCATCTCTAGGTGCCTCAGCTGGTTTACCATTTTCAGAAAACTCGATTGATGGTTTTGACAGCATCGTCAAAAATACAATTTGTTCATTTCCTTTTTCCAATTTTGAACGCAAAAATACATTATCGAATTTCAAAGCTTCACTCAGAAATTTATACATATAAGAAGAGTTATCCACCTTTGAAGAAACTGTATCATTCTCCACCAGCTTATCACCCAGAACAACTGGATATCCACTCTTTACAAAACTTATAAGTTCTTTGTACTGCTGATTTGTAATATCATTTCCGGAACCTCTGAATGACGCCGTAGCTGACGATGTATTAATAGAACCGTCAGAATTAAAGTCTCCAGGATACAGTCCCATCATACGATAATCATTTGATCCATATCCAATTTGCGGGTTATGAATACCACCTACATGTGTATAAAGTGTACCGCTATCACCTACAACCAGTTGGTTAAAAGAAGTCTGTCCTTCTCCATCTCCGATGTAGAGCATATCGTATTTTGAATTGATATCATCAATATGACCAACATACTCAGATGATGTCATATTCGTGACAGTTGGTGTCGTCGAAATATCTCCAGAATAGCAGAAACCAAGTTCTGCACAGGAAGCATGGGATCCATTATTGTTAGTAAACGCTTCAAGAACTTCTACTTTTACGGAGCTGACATTTTCAACCGGATCAAACGTAAACTGTTTCAGAGTATTGTATGTTGTATTGGTATATGAGAACTCCTGATTCGAAATTTCTTTTATAATTTCTCCATTTTTATCATAAAACATCAGGTTGAATTCTATTATTGTTCCATTTGTTCCGGATTTACGAGGCAGATACTCAAATGTATTAACCGTTTGAGCTTCAGAGAAATTTGCTTTGATCCAGTGTTTTCCACTATGCTTCGTATCTGTCCAATTGGAATGCCAGAATGTATTCTCATTACCATCTATTGCATTTCCCCTTGGATCCTTTTCACTTCCTGTAGTCTGTTCACAGCAAACTTCAACGTTATCGATTTTAGCCTTCTTATAGGAATCCTGATTAAGCCATCCCCGTACATCTTCTTCCTTTAATTCTTTATTATTGGTGATCTTATCCGGCTCAATCGCAAGTACTGAAATATCGCTTTTTACGGTTTCGATCCTTTTATATTTATAATTCAGAATATACTCTATTGCTCTGGCAAAGCTCAGATCGGAGCTTAATTTTTCTACAGCTTTGCCTGACTCATCCTTATCCAGTTCCCTGTATTTATTTTCACTTGCAATATAGCTGCTGATCTCTTCGAATCCCTCTGACTGAGTATCAGTAAATGTTTTATTAAAATCTTTATTCAGAAGCTCCTGCTCATTTACTGATTCATTGAGCATATTTTTGAAGAAATATACATACTTATTCACATAATGCCCATCTGCATCCTCTGTATCAGCCTTCACAAAGTCAGCCCTCATGTTCTCACTCAGTGAATTTGCAACTCCATCACGGGCATTATTGATTATACACGGCAGAGTATTTGATGAAACTGCACCTTCTAGGGCTGCTGCCATATCTGGACTTAATTTACCATTCACGTAGATCAGGTCATAGCCTTCCAGTGCGGTCTGTAGAGGATCTGCACTGGTTTCTGTAGTTTCAGCATCTCCTGCTTCGTCGATACTGTCTTCTTCGACATCTATCTCGCTCTGAGCATCTGAATCTTCTTCTGATGTTGTACCGGAATCTGTGGCTTCGCCCGCATCCTCCACCGGCTCCATATCAACGCTGTCGGTAAAGTCATCCGACTGCTCGTCTGCCACGGCTTCTTCTTCGATGTTTTCTTCATCCGTATCTACTGAAATATCCTGTATATCTTCGCTATCATCTTCCTGTCCGGCAGCATCTGCACTGGTATCTGTGCTTGCGGACGCATATACTGCCTGAAGAGAATCACCTGACGAATCAGCGCTCATCGTGTCTACCTGGATGTTAAAGTTTTCAAATTCACCATCCTCTGCTGAAGCATCTGCTTTTGGCTGAAGATGAAATACAAACTTTTTAAACCAGTCATTATTGGTCAGCCCACCATTATAATACATATGATTTACCTGGACTGACTGAGGATCTTCGTTATCATCAGGTACGAAATCAAAATCTCCTGTACCTGGTGTCAGAGTATAACTGGCATCGGAAACATAATAGGTTGCTGTTGAATTTTCCGCAGGTACATAAATATTTGACTGATCCTGATAGTTCACATAATACCATCCAGTGAATTTATAATTATTGTTCTCATCAGTGCTGTCACCATCTGTACAGCAGAAATAAACTCCATTTACACGATAATAATAGTTGTATCCAAGATTTTCCGGAATCTGCTGAATGTCCTGATATGCAACCGGCTGACGTCCGGTCACCAGCGTTAGCAGATATTTATTTGTTTCGGCATCATCAACTTTGTAATAATAGTACTGGTCATTTTCCAGGACAATATCTCCATTTTGACGAGTAATGCTCTCACCGCTATCCTGTGCTGCTTTGTCCCTCTGCGCAACCATCTGCTGCTTTGCCATCACATAAGAAAATGTACCAAGCTTTGTATATTTATAATATGGAAAAACATTGATCTGTTCACTGACGTAAACATATGGGTTCTCCTGCTTTCCAGGATTATCTCCGACTGTTTCCGGAGTTGTGTTTGTTTCTGTATTTGTATCAACTTCCTGAACTTTTTTGACACTTTCTGTCAGAAGCGGATCTCCCACAGGCTCATCTGCTGTAGTCATTTCTGCATCCACAGACTCACCGACATCTGCGTTATCATCCGCACTTTCAGTAAAATCTGACGCATCCGAAGTATTGTCATCTATACCACTTTCGTCGTAGCTGTCTGTCACTCCCGAATCTGTATCTGAAAAATCAGAACCGAAATCATCTCCCGCACCCATTGCCTCGGATTCTATTTCGCTATCTGTGTCATTCCATTCATCAACAGAACCATCGGAAGAAATATCTCCTGTGCTGTCGGCAAAGCCATTGTCAAAGCTGACGGAATCTCCGTTGTCTCGCTCAGAAGAAGTCGGACTCTGTGAAGAGCTGTCTGAGCCAAATTCCGCCGGAGTGGATTCTGTATCAGCCGATGTATCTGCACTGTCTCCAATGTCACCTGATGAGAAATCTGCGACCTGTGAGATCGAAGACTGGAGATTTTCATAGAGCTTTCGTAATGACTCTTTTGCCGTATTTTCGCCTGGAAATGTATAAGTCTGCTTCTTAATATTCTCTGCCATCACAGAAGTAAGATCTTCGTATACATTCTCATAAAGGCCGAAAAACCCTTTATCCGGATCATATTCCTTCGAAAGTGTGTTGCCGGCTCCTGCCTTGAGATTTTTGTTTACAGTCTCATTTGTCACTGTCTCGAAATTCAGATCATATGCACCGCGGCTGTTCTCATCACTTTCTGAAAAATAAAAGTTCTGGATATTTTCGCGGTATTTCTCTTTAGAATCATCAACAGGGCTTCCCTTGATCGGGTAATACTCTTGCTCTTCTCTGGTGTAATCTCCGGTGTGCGCTGTGTTTTCCTGATACTCGCCCTTCACCTGTACCTTGTCGGTTCGGGTGTTTTTGCCTGTCGGATCAGTGAAATCGATTTCCTTCCACTGATCTGCATCATCGCTTGATGAAAGAAAGTATTTTTCCTGATAATCGGGATATGAAACCGGTACGTTATCTCCGGTAAGGTCACTCACTGAGCGGATTCCTGTTGAAGCCGAAGTATCTATCTCACCATCTGCATTTAGACGGACATTCATTGCAAACTCCTGTCGTAGCTTTGCTGTCGGCAGTTTTTGCAGACCTTCTGCCAGACTGGAAAAATGCATGGTCTGTGGCTGACCATTGGAATCCTGATACTGCCAGGTGTAAAGCTTCACGGATGGCTCCTGCCCGGACACATAGTATCCGAATTCTGCATCTGCGCTGTTGCTCACCAGTTCCAGAATCCGAAATGGCTTCTCGCTGGAGTTTTCGTCCACGATTGTCTCTATGCCGGGCATCATCTCGACCGAAGCCTGTACCGACAGGCTCGTCTGGATGAGCGTTCCGATTCCCAATGCCCCGGCCGCGACGACAGCCGTGCCGGATATAAGAAATTTTCTGTGTTTACGTTTCATGTGTATGTGTGTGCCTCCTTAGATTCGGTCAAAGTCACCTACAGATAATTATTTTGATTTATCTTCTGTTACCACTTTTGATGCGGTGTACCAGACACCGTCCACTAATGCTTTAGCATATATCTTAGAATTCTCAGGCCATTCTTCATTTTTCTTGGGAACTGATATACTTAAACAACCACATTGATCACTACAGAATCCGAAATCATCTTTCCATCGGTTGTCATTGCAGTTACAGTAACCGTGAGCTGTCCTGGCGTTGCGTTTGGATCAATTGTCAATTTTCCATTGGTTGGATCCTGAGGTGAGAACCATCCTCTTGTCATAATATCAGAACTCCACGCAACACTGCTCTGGTCGATGCTTCCGTTTCCTGTCAATCCCCAGGTCAGCATCACAGACTCACCCGACCTCATGGTCTGAGGCGCATTCAGAATCTTGATTCCAACATCTGTTGCGTCTGCTTTCTTAAAGGCGTCATCCGGGGCGAGAACCTTAATTGGATTTCTAAGGCTTACGCTGTGGAGGGTTTTGATCTCTTTGGTTCCGCTTATCGTTGAAAGCTGAAAGCGAACGATCTTGTCGGAAACCACCTTGGATACATCTGCGTGGAAATCTACGATTCCTGTTGCAAGGACGGACGGATTGATGGTCTGTTTCTGATTTCGGACTGTTGCTGAAATATCACTCCCTGAATCCTCTGCTGTACTGTCGTCAGAAAAACCTTCATCTGACAACGCAGCGAGACCTGATTCTGTATTCTCAGATTCTTCCTCCTCGGAATCTGCATTCTGAACTCCACTGTCATCCTTACTGGATGCGGCATCGTATTCTCGCTGGCTGTAGTAAACCTTCTGTTCCTTTTTACTCCAGTCGATCACATCGCAGATATAACGGCTGGTTTTGCCATCGCTGTTTTTGTATTCGTTGCAGACAATAAATGTTTTATTGCCGGTGCTGTCCGCTCCGTCAATATCATCTGAAATCGCACTTCCCATAGCTGCACCGGTACCATTTGCGTAATACACACTGCGGTTGGCATCTATGATCAGGTCTTCCATTCTGTCGACAACTTCCTGCGTCTCCATCTGCACTTTTGCGTTGCTGGAAGTGCTTCGATAAGTATTGGAGCCGATACCTATGAAGCTCAGGATCACACCTGAAAATATCGCAATGATCGCCACAGTGACGATCAGCTCGATCAGTGTAAAACCTCCGCTGTTCTTTTTTAATCTATTGTCTCTCTTTTTCATTAGTTCCATCCTGCTGTGATACTGTATTTTCCGGTCTCTTTTATCAGACTTAAAGTCTTGTATCTTCGTCCGCCGCTGACGGTAATGGAAGTACAGTATGTTCCGGTTCTTTCAAGTGGAATATCCTTTCCTTTTTCAAGTTCAGTTAAGATTTCCTCCTGTGTGATCACCTTGGACTGTATCGGTAAAAAACCTCCAGTCGCGCGGTCATAGGTAAGAATAAGTCTGTCTCCTACTGCCATAACATGTGAAGCACCACCAGCATCTATCGTATAGCTGATCTCTGTTCTGGCCGGAGCAATCTTTTCCGGTTCATCCTCAGTCACATGAGATGCTCCTCCCACCTTGCCGCGGTCCAGATAATAACTGATATAATATCCATCTGCGCGTTTTTCCAGTTTCATCTCCCCAACCAGGCGGCTGGAAGCTTCAATTTTGGTTCGGTCAAGTGCCGATGCAATGGAATTGGCTGCACGATTTACGCGAAAACCCAGGATCGAATTCAGGGATGGAACTGCAATTCCCAGAAGAATCGTAAAAATTGCAACTACAACAATCAGTTCTACCAGTGTAAAACCCTTGTCACTCATCTTGTGTGTTTTTTCCACGCTTCTTCCCCCCCCCTTTACTCTTTTTTCCAGTTCTCATAGGATACATAATCTGCAGTGCTGTAGGAATCTGAGCTGTTCTGATCATTGCCTGAACCAGATACCACTGCATTTCCTAGAACATATTTATCACCATCCCAGAAGAAATCCTGCGCTTTGACTATATCTGTATTTGTTTCGTTTGTTTTGTTGATCTGTGACTGGAATACCTTTGCAGCCTCCATCGGAGAAGATTCCAGGGAAGCACCCTCTTCCAGGGTCAGAGTTCCTTTGGTCATGATGATTCCCTTAAAGCTTACATTCTGTTTGATCACAACATCTCCGGTACATACGACCAGACGAAGTTTTTCAGCTAGATCAGAAGTGATTTCTAGCGCTGTTCCAGTTCTCTGCACGTTAGTTCCATCAGAAATCACACTATTTCCACCATTATGGTACATGATTGCCTTCAGTCCGCCGTCCTCTTCATCTGCGGTAAACTCATACTTTAAGGTTCCGTCTTTCACATTATTCTTGACAAATTCAACCAGTTTTTTCTCGTTGACAAGATTGTCATACACACTTCTGCTGCTCTCTGTCTCGTTATGAGTGCTATTATTTCCAGCAGCATCCTGGCCTTCCACAACTGCGGTGTTAAGCAGATCATAGCTGGAGATCATCTTGCGGTTCAATGCATACCAACTGTTCTGATAACCAATCTGTTCCTGCACAAGCTTGCTGTCATCAGCAGGATCGGTATCCGTTGCCGCCTGAAGGGAACTGGTATCTGTTTTTCCATCATAGGAAAGAACATTTCCGCCTGTAACGTAACGCAGATAAGAATCCACATCTTTTACCGTGATTCCACTGTTTTCTCCACCAAAGTAGAAGGAAAGATATTTATCCACATTTGCTTTTGCATCCGGGTTGACTGCAAGATAATTCTGAAGAAATGCAGCCGCATTCGTCTCATTGGTAAAGTTCAGATAGAAATATACATAATTTGCTCCACCTGGCTCATTATAAAAAACAGTCTGCACCGGTTTCTCCACATCGACCCCGAGGTCTCGAAGTGTCTTTCCACCCCAGGCAGCCACAGGCGTATCCATTTTTACTGCAATATTTCCAGTCTGACTGACTCCCGCAAATTTTTCCTGAAATGTTGCTACATCCATCGGATTCTGATAGCTCTGTTCTCCGGTTCCAAGCAATTCTGCCGGAAGCAGATAGGCAAGCTGCGTACCTTTGACCGTGATACTCTCACCTGTCATGATGTCGTTTTTGTTTACCTGTTTTCCAGTCACTTTGGAACTTGCGATGTAGTTTTTGCCTGCCAGCATCAGTTTCTGCAGGCCTGAAAGATCCAACGTTGTATTTTTCCCATTAATAACAATCGCACTGCTGAGGTCAGCACTCTTTTGAGCCGCAGTATTCCCTGTATTTTCTGCATCATCACCAATACCACTATAAATATTTTTAAAGAGGCAGTTCTCATTCAGGGCTGATTTTTCTGACCCGAAGCCATAATAATTTCCTGCGAGCTTTACATTATTGTTCTTGCCGGAAATTGTCAGGTCATCTGCAAAATATGTCGTACCCTCCAGGCTGACTTCTTTTCCAGACTCCACATTCAGTCCCTTTGCCCAAAGATTCACACCTGCAGCACTTGCAAAGCTGCTGCCGTTTCCAATATTGATCTCACCGGCGCAGACTACCTTATCTCCGGAATTGATTTTAAGAGAAGCATTATTTTTTACATGAATACTCTGCGTGGAAAGTTCTCCCTGCGCGGTTTCTGTCTCTTCTGCCTTGCTCTTTGGCAGAAGCCCGGCATAAATACTTCCCTGAATCGTAGATTCGCTCTCTGCATTTCCTTCGCAGACAATTCCGCCATCTGCTACAACGATCATATTCATAAGGTCCGGCAGGGTAGAAGGCGTCGGAAACTGTACTGCCGGTACACCCAGGCGGATATCTGTCTCGATAATAGCTGCATGACCCTTCGGGTCAACATAGATGACTTTGAGATTCTTAAGAAGAATCCCGCTCTTTGTATTGGAAGTTCCGGTGCTTCGGGTCACACTCATTTCCGCTCCGGCACTGTCCGACGGATTTGTGATGACCAGTGATTCTTTCTTTGCATCAAACACAGAAGAATCTTTTAAAAGGTCCACGTAGTCAATCAGTTTGTTCAGACTGTACTGCTTCTTGCTTCCATTGTTTCCAACTCTTTTGACCAGTTCATCCAGAAAAAGTGTCTCAAACTGGCTCTGACGCTGTGCATCCATTGTCGCGTCCTGCGTATTGCTGTCTTTATCGTAATCTTCCAGAACCTTTGTGTATGCTGTGGACATAGCCTCGCCCACATCCTCCTGGAGTCCTGTACGGATTTCTTCCAGTGCACGTTCTGCTGTATAAAAGCTGTCTTTTCCCTTGAGGTCGGTGACCTTCATGTTAAAGTTTGCCAGAGCAATATACAGGATCAGCATTCCCAGTATCGCTACAAAGGAAACTGCGATCAGTACTGAAAAAAGGGAAAATCCTCTGTTGTTGTCTTTGCGCTCTTTCATTACCATTCTCCCGAAAAAATCAATCTTCTTTGGAACCATCCAGTGATGCGATCAGCTCGCTGTCCGGAAAATTCTTCTCTGCAGCGCCTTTTTTGAAAACCTCAACCTTGACTGTATAGATACGGTCTTCGTTTTCTCTGTCATCCAGACTGTTACAGTCCAGAATCTTTTTGGCTGAGTTGCCGCTTACTTTAATACCTTTGGCTCCATCTTTGTTGACCGACTGGTAGGTAAGGGTCATCTGTGAGGTTTTACGCTTTGAAGAAGTAGATAACTCACCCTCAGCTGCAGCTGAATCACTGATATCATAATCCAGATTTGTGCGTAGCTTTGTCACCGCACGATAAAGTCCGACGTTTGTATTCCAGTTGGTCTTTCCGCGCTCTGCCGGATTCTCCAGTATTGTCAGAGCCATACGGTAAGCGCTTTCCTGAAGATGTGTCGGAACATTGTTTTCTTCATCCTTCTGTTTGCTGACATAGAAATTCAGTTCACAGTTGATTCGGTTATCGAATATGATCTGGTCATATGGTGTCACACTGCTTGTGGAATTGTAATTTGGATAATAAAAAACAAATATATTTTTCAGATTCTCACCGGCATCGGAACTGTAAAATGTTGTGTATTCGGTGTCGATGATATTTGACTGCTGTTTATCATTGTTCTTAAACTCTTTTTCCAGTTCCTCACTGTAATTATCGTTGATCCATTTCCATGGGTCCAGAGTACGTTTTGCTTCAGCCTTTACAGTACCGTTGTTTTCTTCCACACGAACGGTCAGAGTTCTGACAGAATGACTGTAAATGTCATCTATCAGATCAAGTTTATCCGTCCTGCCTTCAAATCCACTGAACCATGACTTCATCTGTTCATAAAGACTGTCGATATTGACATCCTTCTCCTCAATCAACAGGGCCGAAGATTTTCTGTCCATCTTTGCGACATTCGGCATCTCGTAATCATTCTTGCCCTGCTCCGTATTGGATGCAGTCTTTTTCTTATAACCAGATGTCTTACTTCCGTCAAAGGTCACAAGGGCGTCAAAACTCTCCTTATCATTTTTTACATTCGTCAGTTCAAAATAATATTTTGACGCATTTTCACCAGATTTTCGTGGATTGAATTTGTATGTTTTTCCACCATCCGAAGAAAGGACAGATGCCGTAACTTTAGAATCATCCAGATCATCCCTGGACTGGCTGACCGGTGAATACACATAATCACCGCTGCCGGTTTTATCCGATGATCGAAGTACTTCACTGATTCCCAGCTCTCCGCTCTGGATCCTTGCACTCTGCGGATTCAGGAATGTGAGTCTTGTTGTATTTCTGACACTGTCAATTGGATAGTTAAAAGCCAGCGAAACCTCCTCAAAGGTTTTGGCCTTGATCTCTTCCATGATATTCTGGGCTACTGTAGTCGCCTCCAGATAGATCCTCGATTTGCGGTTTATCCGTCCTGAGGTCACAAAGCTCTGAAGAAGAACCGCCGCCGTAATGGCAAAAATGGCAACGGCAACGATAACTTCGATCAGACTCATACCGGCATTTTTTCTTTTTTTCATTGATTTGCCGCTCCTTTAGCATTCTTCAAAAAACAGCATTAGAGGGGTATATGATTCTCCCCCTCTAATGTATATTTCGTATTTATTGTGCAGGCTGCGCCTCTGTCTCCGCAGTATCTGCCTGTGCTTCGGTGCTCTGTGCATCTGCATTTTGAGCATCAGTATTCTGTGTATCCGTATTCTGATCGGATGCTTCAGCAGGTGCATTCTGCTCAACTGTACCAAAGATATTGGCGGTTCCGTATGCCACACTTCCGGCATCCGGTTCTGTGTAAGTACGGTCTGTTCCGGTCATCGAGAAGATATTTACGATGATTGTTCCGGTCAGGTTGCCAGTTGAAGTATCATAGGACGCATTGACATTGTCAAGTGTCATTCTTCCACTCTGGTCTGCGACATAAAGAACTGCTTTCTTGAGACCTGCATAAGTTCCATTAAACTGCAACGTTACCTGTGTACGGTACAGAACCGGTGTCTGCGATGTGTAGCTCTGGTCTGCAGCTGCTGCATCTGAAGCATTTTGCAGATTTTCTTCCGCCTGACTGTCGGTTCCTTCGATATTATCGATCTGCTCCTGCGTCTGTGTGTTCGCCTGCTCAGACATTGTCTGATCCTGTGACTGCGCCAGATCTTCCTCTGAGCTTCCGTCAATCGAAGCAACAAATTCCTTTTCACCAACACCTACGTTTGTGATCTGGAATCCGAGTTCATTTTCCATCTTGTTGGCAAGTACGATTCCATCCTCCGGGCGTACATCTGCCGGAAATTCGGATATATATTCACTGATTTTATCTTTGATTGAAGCAGTCTCACTTACATAGAAATCCTTATTTGCTGCAAGCTCAAGCAGATCCTGCAACTGCTCCTCCAATGCTCCGTTGAGGTCCTCTATCTGGTCAGCTTTCTCCATCTGCGGACGATATCCAAAATACCATCCCACGAAGAACACCAGAATGCCGATAAACATCAGCAGTATTTTTTTATCACGCATTGACACTTTCATGTCCTGTCTGCCTCCTTAGTTTGCTGTCTCATCGTCCATTGGTGCCGGATCTGAATAGGTACAGATCACACTCATGGATACGGTGCCGTCTTCACTTTCCTCCAGTCCTGTTGTGGTGACTGCTGAAAGACTCTCAAACGTACGAAGCTGCATCAGTGTGTTAGCTGCCGCCGATTTGCTTGAAACCCTCATAGAAAAGCTTACCTGTGTTCCGGTAGAACTGAATGTTTCTACGGTAATATCCGACGGCATCTTCTCTTCCATTTCTTCAAGGAAAGTCTTCAGCCCTTCATTCGGAGTATTTGTATACTGATACATTCTCTGGAAATTTTCATAGTTGTACTTGGCATTGGTATATGCATAATAGATTGCTTCGATCGAACTCTCTTCATTTATCCTCTTATTCAGCTGATCCCGTACATGCTCCTGATACATTCTGCATCCAATACCAACACCAGCCAGCACAACTCCACCAAGCACACCAACTGTGCAGACAAAAGCTGCACTTCTTAAATTCTCCGCTCTTTCTCCCTGCTTTTTGCTGATCTTCTCCATCAGATTCACACCGGAGACCTGTGGGGCCAGAACTGCTGTGTAAAGGAAGAGGCCTTCTCCCTTATCAAACTCCGGAAGCGTGCAGTTTTCCATATCATTAAGAATCATTATGTCATACTGTAATTCATTCTTAAAAAGTGTCCGAAGGCCTTTTACACCAGCACCTGCGCCACAGCACATAACGGAATCAAAAACAGTATCGGTATTTCGGGAAAGATAATAATCCATGATTCGGCCGATATTGCCGATCAGATAGCGAAAACTCTCAGTTATCTCGGCGCGGACATTGTCCATATCATCGTCTGAATTGTCCTCAATCCTGCCATCAAGAGTAGGAAAAACATATTCTTCTCTGTAGAGGGCAGCCAGTGCGCCTTCAGGAGTGAGTTCTTCTCCAAACTCTGGTAAGCTTCTCATAACCTCGATTGCGGATTCAAGTCCATATCCAACTGTACGCTGCAAGGTAAGCTCTCCATCTCGGATGATACTGATGTTTGTATTTCTCATCTCGACCTTAAACAACAGATGGGTACCTTCCTTAAGCTCGTTTCGAACTGCAGAATAGATACTGTCACCGGTGCTGGTACAGCCCGCTACAGTAAGCCCTGCCGCAGCAGCCATTTCACTGAAAGCTGTGGATACCGACTTTGGTGCCGCATACACCATCAGGTGATACTGCCTGATCTCATTTTCTTCCTCGTTTTTCTTTGTCTCGATATCTATGATCGTATAAGAAAGTACATAATTTGATACATCAACCGGGAAATAATCGGTTGCGTTTGCCTCGATCAGGCTCTGGATCTGTCTCTTTTTGACAAAAGGAATTCTGACCTCACGGCTGGCAATCCTGGAAGAACCTGTTACAAAAAATACTTTTTTACTATGTATATTGTGCCGGGCAATTTCGTTCTTAAGAAGCTGTCCAAGTCCTTTTGTATCGCGGACCAGACCATCATCCACTGCACCTGCCGGTACCGAACATGTAAAACAATTGAGGATTCGTTCTCCCCTGCCATACAGTTCGACTTCCGCCACACGCATCTGTGAAGCTCCGATCTCTATGTTCAAAAAACGTGCCATTTCTTTCCTCCGTAGTTATAAATACTCAGTCACTAAAATATGAATTCCGATGTCCTGTAAAAAGAGTTTCGAAACTCATAGTTAAGTGGCTGATCATGCACAGTATCAGATGCCCAGAAGGCCCAGATACCAGCTGATCCATGCATTTCCCCATAGTGCCGCAATAAAAATCCCTGCCGACAGATATGGTCCCATTGCGAGCATACGTCCGGCACCACTGACTTTGATGCGGATCACATGTACCACAGAACCGATGATGCATCCCAGTACAAAAGCCAGAATGATCAGCTTCCATCCAAGGATCAGCCCACAGGCTGCCATCAGTTTTACATCGCCTCCACCGATTGCGCTGCCGCCGCTTACCAGAAAAAGAATTTCCAGAAATGCGCTGACACATACTGCTCCGATCAGATGTGATGCAAAATTTCCTCTGTCAAGGATTGTTGCTGCTATTCCAAGGAAAAGCAGAAAGACATTGATTCCAAACGGAATCTCATAGGTGCGCCAGTCAATAAGACTAAGGGTCAGCAAAGCCGACACCATTAAGCAGTACAAGAGGCTGACCCAGGTAAGTCCATTGACTACACATACCACAACATAAATTATTCCATTGAGGGCTTCTATGAGTGGATACTGCGCAGATATTTTTGATTTACAGTTTCGACATTTACCGCCCAGTACGATCCAGCTGAATACCGGAACCATGTCGTACCATTTCAGCTTCCTCCCACAGGTCATGCAGTGGGAGGGAGCCGTTATGATTGATTCATGCAGCGGAAGCCTGTAGATACAGACATTCAGGAAGCTGCCGATCACGATTCCAAATATAAAGATTGTGATGTACGGGACGGAATCTAAGAAAAGAAGCATAGGGGATTCCTTTCGTGGGGTGGATTAGTCTTCTTTTACTTTGTTTTTAAGATCTTCTGGGGTATATGTTACAGTAACAGAACCATTCGGTGCAATTTTAATAACTGCTTTAAACTCATTTCCCCAAGCTTTAGATTTTAAAGTTGTTTTTTCCCAATTAGTACCTGCATATTCATTCAGTGCACTCTTGATAGCAGCAGATTTATCTGTTCCTTCAGTTTTAGTAAGAGCAGTACCTGTTGAAGTCATAGCAAGCGTATATGTAGATTCAACATCAGCTACAATATCATATTTTCCATCAGCTGCAGCAACTTTTACTCCCGTTACCAAGTTATCTAAGTTAGCTGAATCTGCTGCTTTTCTTGATTTCTCAACATATTTTGTATACTGAGGTGCAAGAATTCCAACCAGGATTGCAAGGATAGCTACTACAATTACAAGTTCAACAAGTGTAAAACCTTTGTTATTTTTCTTTTGTTTAAAAGCTTAAACATACTTCTGTCTCCTTACTTTGTATTATTAGACAGTAGTATTCATTTAAACAAAAGAATTGTTATGTATTCATCAAAAAATTAATTTCTTATTTACTACCTTCCTGTGTAGGTGTAGCAGTAGATTCATTACCAGCCATATATTTTTCAAAAGCTGTTGGTCCATAGGTAACTGATGTACCACCATCAGGACCTACTGTTACTGTAGCTGTAATGTCTGCTGGTGCACCATCTGCTCCCCATTTTTTAGACTTAGTTACAGTTTTTGTCCACTTAGGAATTGATTTTCCAATTTCAGCTTTGAGTGCGCTTAACTGTGACACAGCATTATTTTTAAGACCAGATTCAGTTACATCAGTTTTTCCATTTGCTGCACATTCCATTTTTACAGTATATATAGCTGCTGGAAGTTCATTCGCCGGATCAGCTGCATAAACTTTAATTACTTTTACAATCTCATCCATATTAGATGCGTCTGCTGTCTTTCTTGATTTCTCAACATATTTTGTATACTGAGGTGCAAGAAGTCCTACCAGGATTGCGAGGATAGCAATTACGATTACCAGTTCTACCAGTGTGAAACCTTTGTTGTCTTTTTTTCTTTCTCTAAGAAATTTAAACATAACTCAATCTCCTTCATTTCTTTTTTCATCGGAGCGAGTGATGTGATCGGCTGCAGTCAGGAGCATGTCTCTGGCTGCGGCAGGACAACAGGCTTTACGCACATATTCAACTTTTTGATGAATACATAACTCTCCTGTTGTTTTGATCACGAATACTCTGTCCGATGATTGTTCAACGAGCGAGAACACCCGGAGGTGCTCTCCACCCCCCCCCCTGAATTTTTGACGTTTCAGAGGGGAGGGAGTTATGTTGTAAACTCGTTATTTAATTGTATTGTTTCTGTTTTGTTTTTTGTTGTCTGATCTTATGGTTTTTGAAAAGCCCTCTTTTCACACTCCATTGATCTATTGTGAACGCAGCACCTATGCCTGCCGCGTGACAACCGTGTCTTTGTGGAAACTTTTAATGCGGTTCCCAATCGCAAGGTTACAGGTTATCTAACCCATTATACATTGTGCCGATCGGCATGATTACGGCGATTACCAGTGTACCAACAATGAGTGCCATCAGAACAATGATTATTGGTTCCATGGCAGCGAGGACACTCTGGGTTGTGATTTCAACCTCTTCGTCGTAGTAATCGGCGAGTTTGGCGAGCATTTCTTCCATATTACCGGTTTCTTCGCCGATTCCTGTCATGTGGTAGACCATCGGTGGAAATACTTCGCTGGCCTGCAGTGGTTCGGAGAGCGGGATACCTCGCATAACATCTGCTTTTGCCCTCTGCAGAGCATTCTTATAATGAACGTTGCTGATAACCTTGGTACAGGTGTCAAGGCATTCCGGTGTGGATATACCGGATGCCATCAGAGTGCTCATGGTTCTTGCAAACCTTGCGCAGGCTGTTTTGACTGTAAGCTTGCCAAAGAGCGGCATCCTCATCTTGATATAATCGATCTTCAGTCTTCCCAGCTCTGTTCGGTAGATCAGTCTGTATGCCGCGATCACAGCAGCAATCACCAGCAAGATAATATACCAGTGGCCGACCGTCCATTTGCTGACATTCATAACTCCCATTGTCAGTGCCGGCATCTCCACATCCAGATCTGCAAACATGTCGATAAAGATCGGGATGACATAAAGCAGCATTACGGCGATTACCCCGATGACTGCACATATCAGTATGATAGGATAGATTGTTGCTTTTCGGATCGTTGCCTTGAGCTTGGCTTCTTTTTCAAAATGAATTGCCATTCTTTCAAAAGAAGTATCCAGGCTTCCTGATGATTCACCGGCCTGTACCATATTTACAAGCATCGCCGGAAAAATATCCGGGAGTGCTGACATAGAATCCGCAAGTGTATTACCTTTTTCTACGTTCGTCAGTACTTCAGCAATACCTTTTTTAAGCCATTTGTTCTCGGTCTGCTCAGTCATCATCTGCAGAGCTTCCTTCATGGGAACACCTGCCTGTGTAATGCTGACAAACTGACGGCAAAAAACGCTCAGGTCTCGCGGCTTGACTTTTGCACCGATCGAGATATCCAGATCTTTGTTCAGGACTCCCTGCTCCTTGATCTCAACTGGAAAAAGTCCATCTTTTTTCAGCTGCTGTGAAACTTCTTCACTGCTCTGGGCTTCTATCCTGCCTCGTTTCTCCCTGCCGTTCTGATCAACGGCAACGTAGGTATAACCGGGCATTTACTCAGTCCTTTCTGTTATAGTTACTATAGTTCAAAATTTACCTTTTTATTCATTGCAACTGGATCCTGTGCATATGTCTGTACGGCATCTGCGCTAATCTCACCCCGCATAAAAAGGTCATACAGTGCGTCATCCATCGAGATCATTCCAGATCTGCGGCTGGTCTGCATCACGGATGGAATCTGGAAGGTCTTGCCTTCTCGGATCAGGTTACGCACAGCATTATTTGCAAAGAGTACTTCCAGTGCCGCCACCCTGCCACCGTGTTCCCTGCGGATCAGCTGCTGCGAGACGATGCACTCCAGAACTGCTGCCAGCTGGATTCGAACCTGCTGCTGTTGGTCTGGCGGAAATACGTCGATGATTCGGTCAATTGTTTTGTCTGCTCCGATCGTATGGAGCGTACTGAATACCAGATGTCCGGTCTCGGCTGCGGTGATGGCTGTGGAGATTGTTTCCAGATCTCGCATCTCACCTACAAGAATAACATCCGGATCTTCGCGCAGTGCCGCTCGAAGTGCAGCTGCGTAGCTGTGAGAATCACTTCCGATCTCTCTCTGGTTGACAATGGATTTGTCATGCCTATGCAGATACTCGATTGGATCCTCCAGCGTAATAATATGATATGGATAGTTCTGATTGATCACATGGATCAGCGATGCCAGTGTTGTGGACTTTCCACTTCCGGTAGGACCGGTAACCAGCACAAGGCCTCTCTTTCGACTGGTGATCTCTACTACTTCTTTGGGGATTCCCAGCGTTTCCGGCTGAGGAATCTCAAATGGCAGGCACCTCATGACTGCGGCGCAGGTTCCTCTCTGCAGGAAAACATTGACACGAAAACGCCCTACCCCTGGGATGGCGTAGGCGAAATCAGTCTGTCCCTCTTTCTCAAATTCCGCTCTGTGGTGATCATCCATGAGCGGCAGAAGAAGCTCCTTCAGCACATCCGGTGTAAGGTTTTCTCCCACTACTGGAGTCAGAACTCCATCCACGCGGTAGCATGGCGGTCGTCCCACTGTAAAGTGGATATCTGATGCGTTATCTTCCAGTGATGTCTTTAAGATTTGTTTCAGATCATACATATATTCTATTCCTCGTAAGAAGCTTTCAGCATTTCGCTGATAGATGTTGTACCGTCAAGAACATATCGGATTCCGTTTTCGCGTAGAGTCCGCATTCCGCCCTGTTTGGCGGCTGCGATCATTTCTTCTGTTGAAGCATTTTCGGCGATCAGCCTGCGCATATCGTCACTGACCTCCATGATCTCGAACACACCGGTACGACCAAAATATCCGGTATTGTTGCAGAGCTTGCAGCCGACTGGCTCATAAACTTCGGTCTGTTCTGCCTCAGAACGCCTCAGGATACGCTTTTCTTTATCCGTTGCAGGCCTTTTCTGGCGGCAATGCGGGCAAAGCTTTCGTACAAGTCGCTGTGCGATTACTCCGATGATCGCATCTGCAACCAGA
>OGWV01000482.1_pt1 | contig 24206 bp, 22 predicted proteins | sample 1576081 | NCBI WGS metagenome assembly OGWV01 (sample SAMEA3541541, study PRJEB24748) | human gut metagenome | biome: human gut; feature: human-associated habitat; material: faeces | place: China | collected 2012 | reverse complement strand
TTTAACAAAAATATTACTATAATTTGCTTGGTATATTTCCAAAAATAATTACTTGTCATCAATCTGACCGTTTAAATTCCAATGGACAGGAATTTGATCAGGCAGTTTTGTGTAAAATAAAAGGTTCACAATGATCATGCCAAAGAATAATACATAAAAGATTTTCTGTTTCCCCATATCATTCATTTCCTTTCCTCAAAGATGTGATCCATCCTATGATTTCATCAATCACACTGGTATTCAGCTCATAATAAATATGCTTGCCGATTCGCTCATCACTGATCAAATCAGCCTGCTTAAGAACTGACAGATGGTGGGAGATAGTTGCGTTTGTCATAGAAAAGTGCGAGACGATTTCACCAGCACTCATTTTTCCATCCTTCAACAACGTGATGATCTCCCTTCTAGTAGGATCAGATAACGCTTTAAAAGTTTCCTGAAATCCCATTTCATCACCTCGACTAGAACATTTAGATAAATGTCTAAATGTATGATAGCACAATCAAAAAACTTTGTAAATCAAAATTGCACATTTCTTATCTATTTGCATAAATCTTATTTTTCTTATTATATCAAATGGAATGGCAGTATGTAAAATATATGGTAAAATAAAACACGAGGAGTGATTCGCATGAGTAAAAAATCAGGAAAAAAGAAAAATCCATGGATATGGCGTATTTTATTTGTAATTGCACTGGGGGTGTTCATTTATAGTGGATACCAGCTGTATGATATATTTTCTCAAAATCATGAAGAAGGAAAAGAAAAAGCGGAATTAATTAATATTGCAGAGATACCAGAAAAACCGAAACCGGAAGAAGAACCTTTTACAATCAACTGGAAGGCTTTAAAAGAAGCAAATCCTGAAATTGTTGGATGGATCATTATTCCTGATACGGATATCAATTATCCCATCGTTCATGGAAGTGATAATTCTTTCTATTTGACACATACTTTTTTAAAGGCTGAAAACTATGCGGGTGCGATTTTCATGGATTATCAGGCAAATGGTGAATTTAAGGATAATAACACTTTTATTTTTGGACATAATGTTAAACATGGAACGATGTTTGCGGAATTAGAAAATTTTAAGGATGCTGGATTCTATACATCTCATCCATATGTATATCTGTTTACACCAGATGGCAATTATCGTTGTGAAGTCATCAGTATGTATTCTACAAAAGATGGCAGTCCATCTTATACCACATATTCCGGAGATGAACAAAGCTATTTAGCATATATTGATATGATTAAAGGCTTGGCAGAAAACAAACGAGATGTCGAAATGAATGCAAGTGATCGTATGATTACATTATCAACCTGTTCCTATGAAGTTAATGGGGAAGCAAGTGATGCCAGATATTTGTTGCATGCGAAGATGGTACCATGGAATGGAGAATATAAAGTAAAAGAAAATAAAAAATAATATAAAAGGCACGAAGAAATGACTTTGTGCCTGATTTTGTAAAGAAGGGAGGTTTAAAAATGAGTGTGTTTATTTTAAAAAAATATGATAAAGAGCTTATCAAGTTTGAGATGCATAAGAATTTTTATGATGAAATGATTGTGGAAATATTATGGAAAAGCAAGGATGTATTTGATTATGGTTGAAGAGCAGAATGATTCCTCGTAATCGAGCGTTTGTAAAAGAAATATTGATGAGTCAGGGATTAAATGAAAATGACTTAGAAGAATCTTTGAAAATCTGCATGGCATTGTCTGTGAATGATATCTATTGGGTGGTAGAAGAAGACTTTCATGGACGCTTTGATGATTATAATCTTTATGATAATAGTTTTTCAGAGGCATTAAGCTTGGTGGCATTTACCGGATACAGTGAAACACTTAAAGAACTTAGCCCTAGTCCAGAAATGACAACCAATGGTATGTTGCCAAAAGCATGGAAAAGAGTGCAAAATACTTTATATTTATATAAAGGGGGAATAAATGCAGAACTATATTCATCGGCAGGCGGCTTTGGCCGTCTTTTCTGCGGAGCGGCAGCCCCAGCCTCTCGTGCTGTTGCCGTTCTTGGAGAATAAGAAAAATGCCCCACGGTGCCTGACTGTTTGGCTGACCACACCGGAGCTGGCAATGAACCGATTGCAGCGGGGCGCGGCCTTGCAGAGGCTGCATTGCAAGGGCCACCGGTGCACCATGCACCTGGCGCTTAAGGGAATCGAACCGGACCAGGTGGTGGGCGGCGTGTTGCAGTACCGTTCCAAGACAGAAGAGATCGCCGTGCCGTTTGACACACGGGTCAAGCGCCGCCGCGGCGGCAGTGCAGTGCGTCTGGATCTGCAGCTGGACGCGCACTTGCCGCTGAAGGAGCTGTATTGGGACGCTTATGTGCAGATCCGCCAGTTTGGCGCCGTGTATCCGGTGAAGATCGTGTCTGCCAAGCCTTTGCAACGGTGGCAGCTGTTCTTTACCAACTGCCAGGCGTTGGTGGACGATACCCATATTTTGTTCCCCTACTACAGAAAGGGCGGCCAGTTGTGCTACTGTTATCGCCCCTTGTGCGAGTACGACACGGCGGCGGTGCGCCTGCGGGAGATTACTGCCTATACACTGTATATGTTGTTCCGTCCTCTTTGGCAGCGGCAAAAGAACTGGGTGGTGTATGAGAAGTTCTGTAAGACCGCCCAGGACAACAGCTACTATTTCTTCAAATACTGTATGGAGCACTTGCCGGAGAAAGAGCGGCGGCATATCTATTATATTATGGACCCTCGGGAGCCGGACTACAAGAATGTGGCCGGTTACGGCCGCCAGGTGGTGCCCTTTATGAGTCTCAAGCACATGCTGCTGAGCCTGTCTATGAAGATTTGCATTTCTTCCGACTCTACCTCCCATTTGTATGTGTGGCGCTCTAAGCCCAGCATTGTGCGCCGAGCCATTAAGCAAAAGGAAGAGCTGTTTTTGCAGCATGGCGTTACCGCTATGAAGCGGGTGGACCAGCTGTTTGGCAAAAATGGCAGCAGCCCCATGACCTACTTTGTCACCTGCTCCCGGCCGGAGCACGATATTGTGGTGCGGGAGTTTGACTACGAACCGGAGAATGTGCCCATTACCGGCTTTGCCCGCTGGGATGTGCTGGGGGACAAGTCCACATCGGACGATCCGTTTATTCTGATGATGCCCACTTGGCGCTCTTGGCTGGAAGAAGTAGATAACGAAACCTTCTTGCAAAGCGATTACTACAAAAATTATTCCGCTTTGTTGACAGATCCGGCGCTGGACGAGATGCTCCGGCGCAATCATACCCGCCTGGTGTTCTATCTGCACCCCAAATTTGCCGGGTATATGAATAATTTTAAGGACAAGATCAGTCCCCGGGTCACCTGTATTCCTTTTGGCCAGCAGCCGCTGAATGAACTGATGATGCGCTGCAAGCTGCTGGTGACGGACTATTCCAGCGTGTGCTGGGATGTGCTGTATCAAAATAAGCCGGTGGTGTATTACCAGTTTGACTATGACTTGTATAACCAGGTGCACGGCTCCTATCTGGATATGACCACCCAACTGCCCGGCGACCGGTTTACACAGGTGGAGGACCTGGTGCCCTGCCTGGACAGTTATGCGGCATCGGGCTTTGAAATGAAGCCCAAGTACCGCAAAATGGCCAAGCAGTATTTTATGTTCCGTGACCACCACAACAGCCAACGAATTTACAAATTCTTAAAGTCTAAAAACTACTAATACAAAAAAAGTAAGTCCCGCAGTTTAATTCTGCGGGACTTACTCTTTTTAAACATTTTGTATCTTGTAAAGCCACTCGTTTATGTCAAATATTTGATCTTTTTCTGTTACTTTGTTATTTTCATCAAAATAACGGATCGTGTGACCGTATTCTTGTGCTTCCATTTGCACACCGGGCAGATACTGCACAGCAGGGAGCCAACAGTTGCCTAATTCGTTTTGTAGGGACAGGTAGACATTAGGCGAACTTAAATAGCAGATATTGTCCGTGTGCCGAATGGCACTGCGTTCAGCATAAGTAAAAACAGAGAAAAAGTCAAAGACAATTAATTGTTTGACTTGTTCAGCGAGCATCTGAACCTGATGTAGCGCAGTAGCGGCGGGAGTGTGATTGTCAAGCACTATGTAATCCGGGGGCGCATCAAATACCGGTATAGTGGTAATGCTCAGGGTATCCAGTCCGCTTTTGTACTGCTTATCTACCACCAGCACTTGCTGTTTGTTGGGCATTTCAAGAACTGGAGCGGTTGCTTGTTCTTTGTCTTTGTTGCGCTTTAGAGGAATATATGGCAACAAATCAAAGGCCGTACAGAGATTTTCATTGTCAAATTCGGCTGCCGCATTTGCGGCATCTTGATTAAGGAACAAGCTAAATTCGTGTTCCTTAATGTGACCTGTCTTTTTCTGTAGGGCGTCCACATTGGTGGATCGATAATTATTCAGATTGGCGATTATTTTCGTGCCGTTATAAGAACGCAGCAACCAGCGCCAATAAAAGACATCATACTTTAAATTGAAAATACAATCAAAAGACTTGTCTCCCAGTAAGCGCCTTTGCTCACGAACAAAAAGTTCATCGGATATGAAAGCAGATATATCGGCCGGTTCCTCAATAAAGTGGTGTTCGTACTTCAAATAAGCCAGTCGACGATTGGTTTCTGCATCGCAGAGCATTTTACCTCTTTTGACAGCCAAATGCACGCGAGGGTCCAGCGCTTCTAATTGAGTTGCATACTGGTCTGCGTATTTCCCTTCCAATAATAATGTAATATCGTACCGACTGTAGTCCAGTCGCTCCGTAAGTCTGGTGAAAAATGAAAAGAAAGGATTATAATACTTGAAATTGATCACAAACAGCAAATTGGTTTTATTTGTTGTCTGGGCTTTAGGGGGCAGCTGTCGTAATGCCAATTTGCATAGAAGCGCAGACTCGGAAATGTTTCCCTTGCGGCTTTTGGTGTGCACATGATAGTCTGCTTTGTTCTCCAGTGATGTTAAATGTACGCGATTTTTGCAGTTGGTCGGCTGGAGTTCTACCTGCTCAATAAGCACTTGCCCCGGCTGTTTGGCAAAATCCGTATATAGCACCGTATCGGTATAGACCCATTTGGCAGTAGCCATGGCATTGTAGTACGCCGGTGTGTTTTTTTCTACCGGGTGCACATGTTTGTTGTCGGCAAAGGTCTTTGCAAAGTATTCACGGACATATACCTCCAGTCCGGCAATGCGTGCGGCTTTTGCCAACTTCTTTACTCGGGGCAGACTGGCTTTGGATTTGGTGAGGATCAAAATCGATTTGGAATTAAGCGGTTGATCCAGTTGTTTGCAATATTCGGTCTGCTCAAAAGGTTCGTCAAAGTGGAACAAGGTATAGTCTTGGAAAGAGACTGGATATTCTTCCATTTTGTTTTTCCTCCTTAGTCTTCTAAGCAGACTTCAAATTCTGCCATAGCTTCGCGGTTATATTGGTCCGGGTCAAAGGTATAGTCGTTGGGGACTTGGCCGTCTAAAAAGGCTTGTAATGCGTTCAGAATGTCTTCGGTCTCCATGCCGATACAGAGTTGTCCGTTTGGATATAGACTATCCTTCACGCTGGAAAAATCAGATACGATAATAGGCAGATGCAGCGTGCGCGCCTCCAACAATACCATGGGCTGACCTTCGTAAAAAGAGGGCAGAACAAAGCAATCGCAATCGGCCAGCAGTGCAAACGGATTGCTGATATTGCCGGTGAGGATGACTTTCCCGGTGAGCTTCAGCTTTGTGATCTGCTTGCGCAGTTTGTTGCGCAGCGGACCGTCGCCGATGATATAAAGACGCAAATCTTCTCTTTTTGTTTTTTTACACAGCAAAGCAAAGGCGTCGATCAGTCGCGCCTGATTTTTCGCATCTGCCAATCGACCCATGGTCGCAAAACAAGTTTGCTCCTTTTTGGGTGCAGGAACCAATGTATAACTTGATGTGTTTGCTGCGTTGGAAATAAGAAGATAAGGCGCTCTGTCCATGTGGACGATCTGCCGTTGCGCCACACCTTTATAGACACGGGCACTGTTAGTCAAATTTTTGGCATAACCAAATCGGCTGTATGTTTCCGGCGTCGCAAGATCTGCCCGGTTGACTTCCATAACAGCATGAGAGCAACTCATGTACTTATCCAAGTAAGGATACAGACGATAAATTGTATCTAAGTGACGCCGAAATGTGTAATGGCCATTGACACAGCGGTCATATTCGGATTGCATCACATTGTGCATCCAAATGACTTGGCGAATATGACGCTGAGAAAAATAGACAGTAGCCCAAAATGCGTTGAACCCGGAAAAATTGATGATACAGTCAAACTGGGCGTCCCCAAATGCACGATGAAATTCGGCATTATAAAACGCTTTTGGAAAGATCGGATTGTCATCAGTTTCGATGATCGCATGATCCATGCAGTATTCCTTGCGGGCATAGGTTTCTCGGTCGATGATCATACTTCCGATCCTGTACAGGACCCGAACGCCCTTTGGAATTGCGTCTAAATATTCGCTGATGTCTTTGGCTTTCCCTATGGCGTAAAAAGTAACATCGTACTTATCGCAGTCAATTTGGTTGAGCAGGTTTTGCATGGAAAAGCTAATGCCGTTTGCCAAGATACCGTCTGTATGGAACAACAGCTTCTTCTTTTTGGTCGGTAGTGTTAAACAATGCGTGTTGTCACCAAAAAATACGGCATTCACCACGCGCTCGCATACATGCCCATCATCGTTACAAACAAATTTTTCCTTTGCTGCGGTGTATTTTTGAGAATCAAAAAATGTGTTATATTGATCAATGTGTGCGCACCAACGCCCGATTTGGTCTGCATCTTGGCTGATGGGGCCCGGTAGGGTATCTACCGGCAGATAGAGCCCGCGTTCCTCTGTGTAAATATCTAAATCGGGAATGTAGAAGAGCAGCGGTCGATCGGTGGCCAAAAAGTCGAAGAAAATGCTGGAATAGTCAGAAACGAGTATATCGGTAATGCCTAAAAGGGCGTTTGTATCTATCGTAGCGGGAACAAAGGTGTCTTGTAGCAGTCCTTTTTCACGCAATGTTTTGTAAACGATCTGATGCGGCTTGAAGAGCACTTGATAGCGGTCTTTATCAATATATTTGTACAGTGTTTCTGCGAATTCCAGATATTCCTCCGGATTTACATCCGGTGTGCCGAACTTTTTGCCTCTCCAGGTAGGTGCCCATAGAATCAATTTCTTGTTTGGGTCATAGTTTACACCGCTGTCCAGCAAGTTTTTTTGGATTTGTGCACGATCTACATTCAAAGTGCGATCAATGCGGGGATAGCCGGTCTCAATAATTTTACCGGGAAAAATACCATCCAGTTTACCTGCGGTTTTATAGTTTTCTGTGGTAAAGGGAACAGGACTTAGCAAGTAGTCCGTCAACAAAAAGTTGCGGACCACATTGGCATTATTTATATTTGCACCCGGAATATCATAATACAGGCTTTTTAGTGGAATACCGTGCCAGGTGTTGATGACGACCTGACCTTCTTTTTTAGAAAAGTAATTTGGCCATGTGCTATTGTTGATCAGATACTTGGCGGTGGAAAGATATTTTAAGTAGTCGTTTGTAAACGGCTCAACAAAGCGAACATTTGCTTTGTCTGCGAACTCTGCAATGATTCTGTCCCGATCCGCACTTTCTTCCAAGACCCACACATGTGTGTAATCGGAAAAGCGAGCGTCGCTTAGCAGATAGCGGAATAATGCACCCGGATTGCAGGTGATCCCTCTGCCGTAAAACGCTTCATACAAAATCATGTGATCGTCAATCTCACAACTTTGTCGTGCTTCGTAATAGTCCGCTCTTATAGCAAAGTAGGGGCTGGCTTTATATTGATTTTCTGCGTCTATCAGATACGGTTCCAGTTCGGTAAGATATGGTTCCAGTTTGGCACTTGTCTTTCCCATTTTTACTCCTTTTTTCACCAAATAGTCAAAAAAAGTATAACATATTTTTTTATTTTTGTAAAGACGGCACGATTGACGGCAGAGGCAAAAGGGCATATAATATTTTTTAGATATGAATGGGAGGCACGGCTATGGAATATAAGTATGAGCTTCACTGCCACACCGGCGCCGTCAGCCGCTGCGGGCGGGTAGAGCCGGAAAAGATTGTGGAGATGTATGTGGAGGCCGGGTACAACGGCATTGTGGTTACGGACCATTACAGCCCCATGACCTTTCCGATTCACCGGCTGGCGTGCCCCCAAAAGGCGGCGGATTTTTACCTGTCCGGTTATCGGCGAATGAAGGCGGCGGCCCCGGAGGGCTTTACTGTGCTGCTGGGTATGGAGCTGCGCCACTACTGGACCGCCAACGACTACCTGATCTACGGCGTGACGGAGGATTTTGTCAAGAACGCCGGCAATCTGATGAATGTGTGGGAGCCGGGGGTCAAGGCCCTGTGCGAGCAAAACGGCTTTCTCATTTACCAGGCGCACCCTTTCCGTGTGGGTATTCGCCGCACGGACCCGAAGAATATTGACGGGGTTGAGGTGTATAACGGCAAGACGGACGATCGGCGCAACGCCCAGGCGCTGGCGTGGGCCAAAGAGAACGGCAAGCTGATGGTCTCCGGCTCCGACTTTCACACCCCGGAGCATTTGGCAAGGGGCGGAATTATCACCAAAAAACCCATCCAAAATAATGCAGAGTTATTAACAATTCTTAAAAATTCCGATTTCCGGCTGATAAATGTTGACTTATAAGCGGGAATTGGTATAATATCAAAAACGCTGCATACAGGTTATGCGGCGTTTTTTCTAAAAAGTGTCTAATTTCAAGTAGGTGATTCTATGTATAAAATTGTTGCCAAGCAGGTGCTGAACCCCACCGTTGTGCGTATGGAAATTCAGGCGCCTTATGTGGCAAAGAAAGCCCAGGCCGGTCAGTTTGTGATCCTGCGGGTGGACGACCGGGGCGAGCGTATCCCCCTAACGGTGGCGGACTATAACCGCACCGCCGGTACGGTGACCATTATCTTCCAGCTGGTGGGCGCTACCACCAAGCAGTTGGCACGGCTGGAGGTGGGCGACAGCTTGCAGGACTTTGTAGGCCCTCTGGGCAATCCCACCAAGGTTACCGGCTACCGCAAGGTGGCTGTGGTTGGCGGCGGCGTGGGCTGCGCCATTGCGTACCCGGTGGCCAAGGCGTTGCATGAGAACGGCGCCCAGGTGCACAGCATTGTGGGCTTCCGTACCAAGGATCTGGTGATCTTGCAGCAGGAGTTTGAGAAGGTCAGCGACCGGTATGTGCTCATGAGCGACGACGGCTCCGTAGGTGAAAAGGGGCTGGTGACCAATGCCCTGGAAAGCCTGATTCAAAGCGGTGAGCAATACGATTTGGTGATTGCTATCGGCCCGCTGGTGATGATGAAGTTTGTGTGCAAGACCACGGAAAAGTACGGGATCCACACCGTTGTGTCTATGAACCCCATTATGATCGACGGCACCGGTATGTGCGGCGGCTGCCGTCTGCTGGTGGGCGGTGAGACCAAGTTCGCCTGTGTGGACGGGCCGGAGTTTGACGGCCATTTGGTGGATTTTGACGCGGCTATGGAACGGGCTGCGCTGTATAAAGACTTTGAGCGGGAAGCGGACTGCAACCTGCTGCGACAGGAGGTGCAGGACTGATGAATCCCTTAAAGGCCAATGAAATGCCGCACCAGGAGCCACTGGTGCGCAACAAGAACTTTTTAGAGGTAGCCACCGGCTACGATGAGCAGACAGCCATGGATGAGGCGCTGCGCTGCCTGCACTGCAAGCACAAGCCCTGCATTTCCGGCTGCCCGGTGCAGATTCATATTCCGGATTTTATCGCCAAGGTGGCAGAAGGCGACTTTGAGGCCGCCTATCAGATCATCAGCGAAAGCAGCTCCCTGCCGGCAGTCTGCGGCCGGGTGTGCCCCCAGGAGCGCCAGTGCGAGAGTAAGTGCGTGCGGGGCATTAAGGGCGACGCGGTGAGCATCGGTCGTCTGGAGCGCTTTGTGGCAGACTGGCACAACAGCCACTGCAAAGTATGGCCCGCCGTACCGGAACAAAACGGGCACAAAGTAGCCGTGATCGGCAGTGGTCCCAGCGGATTGACCTGCGCCGGTGATCTGGCCCGGTTGGGTTATGATGTAACGGTGTTTGAGGCGCTGCATATTGCCGGCGGTGTGCTGGTGTATGGCATTCCGGAGTTCCGTCTGCCCAAGAAGATCGTGGAGCTGGAAGTAAACGGCTTAAAGGCGCTGGGTGTAAAGATTGTTACCAATGTGGTGATCGGTCGCTCCATGAGCATTGACGATCTGTTTGACGATGGCTTTGAGGCGGTGTATATCGGCTCCGGTGCCGGTTTGCCCCGGTTTATGGGTATTCCCGGCGAGAGCCTGAAAGAGGTGTACTCTGCCAATGAGTACCTGACTCGAGTAAACCTGATGAAAGCGTACCAGCCCGGCAGCACCACCCCCATTTACCACGCCCGCAAGGTGGCAGTGGTAGGCGGCGGCAATGTGGCCATGGATGCGGCTCGCTCTGCCATTCGGCTGGGTGCGGAGGAAGTGTATGTGCTCTACCGTCGTTCCTTTGAGGAGATCCCTGCCCGGCAGGAGGAAGTGCAGCACGCCCAGGAGGAGCAAATCCGGTTCCAAACCCTGACCAACCCGGTAGAGATTTTGGGCAGCGACGACGGCAATGTAACCGGCGTGCGGTGCATCCGGATGGAGCTGGGCGAGCCGGACGCCACCGGCAGACGCCGCCCGGTGCCGGTGCCGGACTCGGATTTTGTGATCGACGCGGACTGCGTGATTATGGCCATTGGTACTTCCCCCAACCCGCTGATCAAATCCACCACCGGTGGGCTGGAGGTAAATGCCCGGGGCGGAATTGTGGCAGATGAAAATGGCCGCACCTCTCGGGACGGCGTATTCGCCGGGGGCGATACGGTTACCGGTGCCGCCACCGTGATTAAGGCCATGGGCGCCGGCAAAATCGCCGCCAAGTCCATTGACGCCTACATTCAAAACAAATAAGTCTGTAACATAAAAACAGTGCCTGAGTTTTGGCTCAGGCACTGTTTGCATTTATGCGGTTTTTTTCTTAATTTTTGATAGAAACATGTGGACGATCTCTTTGTACTCTCCGGGGTTGAACAGCAGGAAAAAGGCCAGCACATATCCCACTGCCCCGCACAGGGCAATGGCGATGAAGAAGTGACCCCAGCTGCCGTAGGTGAACAGCCCCTTGGCAGCATACAGCACCACGCCGATGACGCCGGTGGCCAGCACATTGCGCAACAGCGTGCCGTAGAAGAACAGACGGTTGCGGGCCAGTATTTTGGCCGCATAGTAGGGCTGGAATACGCCGTAGCGCAGAATGGTGAAGGCGGCGGTGCAGCAGGCCAGCGCATTCAGGGTCAGGGCGTCGGCTTTGCCCAGGGGGAACACCACTAAGATATTGGCAATACCGGCGGCCAGCGCCACCAGCACCGGGGTGCGCACCTTGTTGCAGGCGGTGTTGATCTGAATCAGCGGGAACGCCACGCAGCTAAACAGGTACGGTATGGTGGTAATAACGGACACAGTCTGTACGATCTGCAATTCCGCCGGGGAATAGTTTTTCAGCCACAGGGCATAGAACTGGTAGCCAAAGACGATAAACCCGGCCACCGGGGTGGAGATGATAAAGCCCACCAGTCGCATGGAGCGCTTGGCCTCCTTGACCAGTCGATCATAGTCGCCCTGGGCGTACAGAATGGTGAATTTCGGCGAGAACACTTGGGCCAGTTGCTGCCCCAGTTGTAATATGTAATTGGGAATGGTCTTAGAGGATTGCAGATACCCGCCGGCAGCGGTGCCGATAAATCGGTTGGTCAGCAGGGAATTCAGCCCGGAGATCATCAGATCAGACAGGCTCTGCACGGAATTCCATACCCCGGAGCGCAGCACTTCGGACAGGGTTTTCCACTTGAATTTGCGCAGATTTAGCTTTAAGTCCGGCAGCAGCTTGCGCATTAAAATATAAGTGGCCACATTCATATAAGCGTTGCAAATGAGGGTGGTCAGCGCAATGAAGAAGATGCGCACATCAAACAAGGTGAAGATCAGAATGGTCAGCACCAGCTTGAGCACATAGGAGAACAGGTTGCGCAGGTAGTACAGGTCCATCCGGTTCTTTACAAAGGTGCCGCTGTTAAAGACAGAGAAGCAGATGCCAAAAATGTAGTTGATAAAGACGATGGCAAAGGTCAGCTTAACATCGAACATCAACGCTTTGGGAATGGTGAGTATGTACTCCAGCTTCCAAACCATAAACACGGCGCACAGGGTGATGGCACCGGCCAGGATCAGATTGGCGCCCAAAATGGAGTTTACATAAATATCTGCCTTTTCTTTATTGCCCCGGTGGTACTCGTAGCTGACGAATCGGCAGGACATACTATTCAGTGCCAGAGTAAGGATGCCGGCATAATTGACAAAGTCGTAGGCGAGACCGATAAAGCCGTAAGCTTCGTTGCCCAGCTTCTCCAGTATATACGGAGTCAGTACAAAGCTGATCCCGGCATTGATCACAAAGGCTGCCAGGCTGGTAATCAGGTTGATGGTGGTTTGTTTATTGTCGGACAGGGCCTTCACCGCGTATCGCCCCCCGTCTCTGTCGCCGCTTTGCGGGGTAGGTAGTAGTAAAGGCGGGCGTCGTACTCCGCCATGGACCAGGTGAAGATCAGCCCCAGCAGGCGCACCGTATCAAAAGGACACAGGGATACGCACAGACAGCCAAAAAACGCCGTCAGTCCCAGCATCAGCGCCTTGCGAGGATAGTTTCGGCAGGTGAGCAGTCGCATCACCAGGTATACCATACGCCCCAGAGACAGCGCCACCAGACCGATGCCCAGTACCCCGTAGTGGTAGAACATATTGCGAATACCCAGATCGTCCAGATAGGCAGTGCCGGAGGGCCCAAAGTAAATCCAAAAGTTCTCGTACCGCTTTGGCGAGAGAAAGCCCAGACCGAAGATGGGTTGGTCGACTGGCTGAAAGGCCAAAAAACCGGTTTCTTCGTAGACCAACGCGAGAACCGTTCGCTACTGGAACGTTATGCCAAAGGCCGCAGCGTACTGAATATGTTCTGCTATACCGGCGGCTTCTCCGTATATGCTATGCGTGGAGACGCCAAACTGGTGCATTCCGTGGACAGCTCCGCCAAAGCCATCGACTTGACCAACAAGAACATCGAACTGAACTTCCCGGGTGACACCCGCCATGCCGCCTATGCAGAAGATGCCTTCAAATACCTTGACCGCATGGGCGACCAATACGACCTGATAGTTCTTGACCCTCCTGCTTTTGCCAAGCACCGCGATGCTCTGCGCAATGCCCTGCAAGGCTACCGCAAACTGAACGTCAAGGCTTTCGAGAAAATCAAGCCCGGCGGCATCCTCTTCACATTCTCGTGTTCGCAAGCCGTCAGCAAAGAAAACTTCCGCACCGCCGTGTTCACAGCCGCTGCCATGTCCGGCCGCAGCGTACGCATCCTGCACCAACTGACGCAACCTGCCGACCACCCGGTCAGCATCTATCATCCGGAAGGGGAATACCTGAAAGGACTGGTTCTATATGTAGAATAAAGGAAAAAGCAGGCTTTGTTAGCCTGCTTTTCTTAAATAGAGTTAATAAAAAGCAGAAATACGCCAAAACAGCATGTTATATAACATAAACCGTGTATATTTGCACTGTGTTTTTCATGGTATTAGATTTAAGGTTAATAAAGATTGGGTGTCTGGGATAGATACCCTTCTTTTTTTATAACAAAAGAATAATTCTATATCAGTTTTAAGTCTTTGGCAATCCTACAGGCTTCAATTGAGTTCTTTACTTGCAGTTTACCTAAAATTTCCTGCCGATGTCGATTTACCGTATATATGCTGATAGAAAGCATTTCTGCAATATCTTTGCTCATCAACCCTTTGTCTATAAGTTTCAATACTTGTTTTTCTCTCACCGACAAAATCTTCTCGTTGTTATATTCCTCCAACTCTGTGACGTGCCCGTCAATAGAATTAATTATCATACATTTTGCAGGAATATCAAATGCTAAAGGAGTATAAAGACATAATGCCAGCCATAAAGTATCATTAGTAGGCATGGAAACATAAAATATTCGATGTAAGACGGGAATATAGCTGTCTCTTTTATTCTTCATGCGTAGTTTACTCATCAAATAGTAATCAGTACGTTTCTTTTTGGGTTGCCGCTTGACAAAATTATAAAAACAGAGTTCTTGTAAGTGCTTTTCAGCCAAATCATCCGGATGGACAATTTTGAATATTTCTTCTTCCCAAATAGAAGCCACTTTGCTGTCCTTCACGTCTTTTTCAATTCCAAGCATTTGCGAGAAGCCGCCATAATAGATATAGCTTTCATTCGTGTGCCAGTCACTTAACACTGCAATGGCATTTTCCATCCGCGCATAATTGCAAGCAATCCCCTTGTATATGTTTAACATCTTTGCATATGGTTGTCCTTCCGAAAAATTTTGCGCAAAGAACTCTTTGTTTAGTATATCCTTAGTATCCATTAGTCTGATATAAAATGGTTATTTATAACTATTGTGTAGCAAATTACAACGCCTTACATTTGCAAATGTAATTAAAGCCATGGTTATTCATGACAAGTGAGAAAGAAAAATGCCATTTAGGTACGTTATATGATGCCAATAATGATGCGGAATTGATTGCAGAAAGGCGAACTTGCAAGCTAATCCGCCACGAATACAATCATATACTGCCTACAGAGATTGGCAGAAAAAAAAGGTTCTTTAGCCGTTGGGAATCCATGCCACGTAATTCGGAAATTATAATAACAATATAAAAACAGAGAAAGATGAAAAAGATTTTATTAAGTGGATTAATGGGTGTTGCTTCATTTACCAGCATGGCTCAATCATTAGAGAAAATGCAATGGTTCAATGAACCTGCACAGTGGGAAATCAAAGGTGATTTGCTTTCAATGAATGTCACACCCCAAACTGATTACTGGCGCATATCTCACTATGGTTTTACTGTAGATGATGCTCCTTTTTTATATACTACGCGTGGTGGAGAATTTGAAGTAAAAGTAAAAATCTCAGGAGACTATAAGACTCGATTCGATCAATCAGGACTTATGTTGCGTATTGACCACGAAAACTATATCAAGGCCGGTATCGAATTTGTAGATGGCAAATATAATCTCAGTACTGTTGTAACTCATCACACAAGCGATTGGAGCGTTATTACATTAGACAAGCCGGTACCATTTGTATGGATTAAAGCGGTGCGTCGTCTTGATGCTGTGGAAATATTCTATTCCTACGATGATAAAGAATACACGATGATGCGCAATGCATGGCTTCAAGACAACCATCCTGTAATGGTGGGGATTATGGGGGCTTGTCCTGACGGAAACGGTTTCAAAGCTAAGTTTGAGAACTTTTCAATCAAGCATTTAGCAGATAAGAGACGTCTGGAATGGTTGAAAAATAACGCAGATGAATAATGTAATAAAGAACTAAAGAATGAAAATTGAACACTTTGCAATGTATGTTATTGACCTTGAAGCGGTCAAGGACTTTTTTGTGCGTTACTTCAATGCAGTCTCTGATAACATGTATCATAACAAGAAAACTGATTTCAAGTCCTACTTTCTATCTTTTGATGATGGCTCCAGACTGTAGATAATGACCCGACCGGGTCTTGCTGATGAACAGAAGAATCCACTTCAATGCGGCTATATACAAATACATCCCTTATATTAATCCCTTTCGCTGAAAGAAAAAGCCGTACAGAGCTTGTTTTTCTCCCCGCCTCATTGTACATTTGCATCTATTACATAATTCAAAACATAAAAAGCTAATATTATGAGCATCAAATTCCGACTCACTGCCATGCAATTCCTGCAATTCTTCGTTTGGGGAGCATGGCTGATTTCATTAGGTGGTTACATGGGCGGTACGTTACATTTTGAAGGCGGACAAATCGGAGCAATCTTTGCAACCATGGGTATAGCCTCACTGATAATGCCCGGACTGACCGGTATCATCGCCGACAAATGGATAAACGCCGAACGCCTTTATGGCATACTCCACCTCATCGGTGCCGGTGCTCTGATTTATGCTTCAACTGCCACCACATACAACCACATGTACTGGGCCATGCTGCTCAACATGCTTGTTTACATGCCTACACTATCTCTGGCCAACACCGTATCCTACAATGCATTGGAAAAATATAAGATGGATTTGATAAAAGACTTCCCTCCCATCCGTGTATGGGGAACGGTAGGCTTTATCTGTGCCATGTGGGCTGTGGACCTCACCGGGTTCAAGGCAAGTTCGGCACAGCTCTATGTGGCAGCCATATCGGCAGCCATGCTGGGACTTTATGCTTTCACTTTGCCAGCCTGCCCCCCCATGCGCAGCGAAGGAAAAACGATGCTCTCCGCTTTCGGACTGGACGCACTGGTGCTGTTCAAGCGCAAGAAGATGGCTATCTTCTTCTTGTTCTCCATGCTGCTGGGAGCCGCCCTTCAAATAACAAACACATACGGCGACCTTTTCCTGGGTTCGTTTGCTTCCATACCCGAATATGCAGATTCGTTCGGTGTAAAACACTCCGTCATCCTGCTCTCCATCTCGCAAATGAGTGAGACGCTGTTTATCCTTGCCATCCCCTTCTTCCTGAAACATTTCGGAATCAAGCGTGTTATGTTAATAAGTATGTTTGCATGGGTATTCCGTTTCGGGCTCTTCGCCCTCGGAGACCCGGGAAGCGGACTCTGGATGCTCATTCTCTCGATGATTGTCTACGGCATGGCATTTGACTTTTTCAATGTATCGGGCTCGCTGTTTACAGAAATGGAGGCACATCCCAGTATCCGTGCCAGCGCACAAGGCTTGTTCTTCATGATGACGAACGGTGTGGGAGCCATCATCGGAGGTTATGCCAGCGGAGCCGTGGTGGATGCCTTCTCGGTATATGCCGAAGGCGGAGGACTGGTAAGCCGCGACTGGACACCGGTATGGCTTATCTTTGCAGGATATGCTTTAGTCATTGGTCTGCTATTTGGAATGGTGTTCCGCTATAAACATAATCCGGAAAAAATAGAGAAAAACTGATTGAGAGTCAGGTTGATTTAATAGGTATGAATAAGAAAAAGATAGAACTACAAGTACTAAACATTTCCAACAGCCAGGCGCAAGCGGGTGCCTATGCCCTGGTACTGGGTGAAGTGGGTGGCAAACGCCAGCTTCCGATTATTATAGGTGCCACCGAAGCACAAGCTATGGTCATCGAGATGAAAGGTATTGTACCGCCCCGTCCGCTGACCCATAACCTATTTGCTTCCGTTCTTGAGGTGCTGGGTGTAAAACTGATGCGTATTCTTATCTATAAAGTAGACAACGGAGTATTCTACTCCTACCTTTACATGAAAGCCGAAGAGACTATTCTCCGGATTGATGCCCGTACCAGCGATGCCGTCGCCCTGGCATTGCGCATGAATGCTCCTATCTTTGTCTACGAAGAGATTCTCGAAACAGAATGTCTGAAAACCGGCGAAAGCACCACCGACCCTATGGGAGGCAGCGAGCCGGACAAAGACGAACTGTTGCAGGAAGACACAATAGGCATATTGAAAACAGCCCTGCAGAAAGCAATCGAAGAAGAGGATTACGAACGAGCCGCACAGATAAGAGACCAAATCAACCAACTCAAAAACAATTTGTAACATGCACGTATTCTATACTCCCGACATACAGACCCACGCAGAACTGCCCGAAGAGGAAGCAGCACATGCCGTACGGGTCTTACGCCTGCAAGCAGGCGACGAGGTTATGCTGACAGACGGAAAGGGCTGCTTCTATCGCGCTGAAATCAGTACGGCTACCAACAAACGCTGCCTGGTGAATATTCTGGAAACCCTTCCGCAAGCCCCCTTGTGGAAAGGTCATCTGCACATTGCCATGGCACCTACCAAGAACATGGACCGTACAGAGTGGTTTGCCGAGAAAGCGACGGAAATAGGGTTTGATGAACTGACATTCCTGAACTGCCGTTTCTCGGAACGGAAAGTCATCAAGACGGAGCGCATCTCCAAAATACTGGTTTCCGCCATCAAACAGTCGCTCAAAGCACGCCTGCCCCAACTGAATGAGATGACAGACTTCAACAAGTTCATCACACAGCCTTTTCCGGGCCAGAAATTCATCGCCCACTGTTATGAAGGCGAAAAACCGCTTTTGAAGGATATGGTACATCCCGGAGAGGATGCCCTCGTACTAATCGGTCCTGAAGGAGACTTCAGCGAAGAGGAAGTCCGGAAGGCGGCGGAAAACGGGTTTATCCCCATCAGCCTGGGAAAATCAAGGCTGCGCACAGAGACGGCGGCACTGGTTGCCTGCCACATCCTCAACTTACAGAATCAATGATACTCACTAAAACAAAAACTATATGAAAAAGAACCTATTCTTCCACTTCTCAGTACTGGCAATGCTCATCGTGCTGATAAGCGCTTGTTCGTCCAAAAAGTCGGAATATACCAATGTGATTCCCTCCGATGCCTCGCAAGTCATCGCTGTCAATTTAAAATCATTGGCAGACAAGGCCGGTACCAAAGATAAAGAGACTAAAGAAGCACTGCAAAAGCTGACAGATGCCTTGAAAAGCGATATGAATGCAGCCACTTTCCAACAATTGGAGGCTGTACTGAAAGACCCTGCCAAATCGGGAGTGGACGTCAATGCGCCGATTTATGTCTTCAACGCTCCCTCGTTCCCCTACACCACCATGGTAGCCAAGGTTCAAAGTGAGGATGATTTGCTGAAGCTTCTGGAAGTTACGGAGAAAGAACAGATAATCAGCCATGTGGTAGAAGCGGACGGTTACAGTTTTGCACAAATCAACAAGCGGGCATTGCTCGCTTTCACTCCTACCACGCTTATGGTGGTGAACTACACCGGCACATCGCAACTGGAAAAAGTCAAAGAAGGAATTCTCGCCTTGCTGAAACAGACCGGAGAAAACAGCATCAACAGTAACACCGCTTTCAAGAAAATGCAAAAGCAGGATGGAGACATCAATATGCTCATCTCTCCTTCCAGCCTGCTGAGTGCATACGCCAATCCGCTGAATTACGGAATATCCCACAATATCGACCTGAAAGACTTGAAGATGCTGGGAAGTCTCTCCTTCGAAAAAGGGAAAATAGAACTGAAAGTAGAGAGCTATACCGAGAACACAGAATTGAAAGCACTTTTCGAAAAGCAAATCAAAAGTACTTGTCCCATCGAAAACACGTTCTTGAAGTATTTCCCAAAATCTACCCTGGCGCTATTCAGCATAGGTATCAATGGAGAAGAGTTCTACAATGTGCTGCAAGAGAATGAGCAGTTCCGCAACGATTTCTCCATTACCAAAGCCGCTGAAGTAAAAGACTTGTTCAGTGCTTTCCACAACGACCTGACCATAGGCCTTATCAATGTAACCATGAACAGCAATCCTTCTTTCCTGGCCTATGCCAGCGTAAAGAACGACGCTCCCTTGAAAGCCCTTTATGAGAAAAAGTCCGAACTGGGACTGAAACGCGGCGAAGACATCGTGAAATTGAATGAGAATGAATATGTCTATAAATCACGCGCTATCAACATATTCTTCGGCATACGAGACAAACAGATGTACGCCACCAATGACGAACTGCTGTATAAGAATGCATGCAAGACCGCTGACCCGTCTGCCAAAGAGACGGACTTCGCTTCTAGTCTGAAAGGCAAGCGCACAGCCTTTGTCATCAATGCGGAAGCCGTACTTGACCTGCCCGTTGTAAAAATGCTAGCTGGATTTGGCGGACAAGAGTATAGCACCTATTACTCGCTGCTCGGCAATATCTCGTATCTGGAAGCTGTCGGCAACGAGGACAAGGCAACCGTCACCCTGCAGCTGAAGAACAAGAATGTTAATGCACTGAAACAGATTGTGGACTTTATCAAGCAGTTTGCAGGAATGTAATTTAAGGATTAAGGATTAGAGATTAAGGATTAATACCACTCATGAATAGGATTCACCTACGGCAAACACTACCTCAAGTGTTTGCCGACCGTGATGCCATTACCTCAGACGTATGGCATCGGGACATTACGTTCCACAAAGGGAAACGTTATCTCATAGAAGCCGCTTCGGGCACCGGAAAATCATCGCTTTGCAGCTATGTTTACGGTTACCGCAACGATTATCAGGGAATCATCAACTTTGATGAGCGCAATATCCGTTCACTCTCCGTCAATGACTGGACAGATATACGCAAACACTCCCTCAGCATTCTTTTTCAGGAGTTGCGTATCTTTCCCGAACTTACCGCCATCGAGAACATACAACTGAAGAACCGGCTTACCAACTTCAAAAAAAGGAAAGAAGTCCTTACCCTATTCGAGGCAATCGGCATTGCCGACAAGGTAAACGAAAAAGCCGGGAAGCTATCTTTCGGCCAGCAACAAAGAGTCGCCTTTATCCGCAGCCTCTGCCAGCCTTTCGACTTCATCTTCCTGGACGAACCCATCAGCCATCTGGATGACGAGAACGGAACAATCATGGGCAGGCTGCTGACAGAAGAAGCCAGCCGCCAAGGAGCGGGAATCATAGTGACTTCCATCGGCAAACATCTGGAATTGGATTATGATGAAATTTATCAATTATAAATGTGGCTAATATGAACCGACTTGTTTGGAAACTTCTCCGCCAGCACATCAGTGTCGGACAGTTGGCAGGCTTTTTCCTCGCCAATCTCTTCGGCATGATGATTGTATTGCTGAGCGTACAATTCTATCGTGATGTCCTTCCCGTTTTTACGGAAGGGGACAGTTTCATGAAGAAGGATTATATCATTGCTACCAAGAAAATCAGTACTTTGGGCAGCTTTGCCGGGAAAAGCAATACCTTCTCCAAAGATGAGATAAAAGACCTGAAAGCCCAACCTTTTACTAAGGGGGTAGGCGCGTTCACTCCTTCCCTGTTCAAGGTTTCTGCCGGACTCGGTATGCAGGAAGCCGGTATCCGCTTGTCAACGGAGATGTTTTTCGAGTCTGTACCCGACGAATATGTGGATGTCAGTCTGGAGAAATGGCATTTTGACGAAGATGCCCGGGTAATCCCCATCATCATTCCGCGCAATTATCTGAACCTCTATAACTTTGGCTTTGCACAAAGCCGGAGTCTGCCGAAACTCTCCGAAGGTTTGATGAGTCTGGTACAGATGGATATCATGATGCGGGGCAACGGACGTGTGGAACAATATAAAGGCAACATTGTAGGATTCTCCAACCGGCTGAATACCATTCTCGTCCCCCAATCCTTCATGGACTGGGCCAACAAGAATTTTGCACCGGAAAAAGAAGCTGAACCGTCCCGACTTATTGTGGAAGTGAAGAATCCTACCGACACAGCCATCACCGACTATTTCCAGCAAAAGAATTACGAAACCGAAGGCAACAATCTGGATGCCGGAAAGACAACTTATTTCCTGCGCCTCATTACGGCTATCGTCATGGGCGTAGGATTATTCATCAGCATTCTGTCATTCTACATCTTGATGCTGAGCATCTTCCTGCTTCTCCAGAAGAATACGGTAAAACTGGAAAACCTGCTGCTGATAGGATATAGCCCGATGCGGGTAGCCACGCCTTATTATATACTGACAGTAGGGCTGAATGTACTGGTACTGCTCCTCGCCATCGGTAGCGTGGCATGGGTACGCAGTTACTATATAGAAGTAGTCCAAAACCTCTTCCCGCAACTGGAGAGCGGTTCACTGCTTCCATGCATATTGACCGGCGGTCTGCTGTTTCTGGCAGTATCACTGCTGAACGTACTGGCAATACAACGGAAAGTCAGTAACCTCATCAGGTTAAGAAGATAAAGCCAGGCTCATCGGAAAACAGATAGATAAGTCCCGAAAATCAGGGTATTGCTCCTATCCCCGAAACAAACTTTATCCGTTTTCCTTTTCATCCAGCTTTTTCAGCCTCAACAATGCCTCCATATAGTAGTAATCGGCATAGATGATAGAGGCATCAATCTCCGACTTGGCAGGCCAGTGCCCGGTAGAATGCAACAAGAAAGAAGGTTTGCTCTTTCTACTCTGGTATTTATCCGAACTAAGACTTTTCAACATCTTTATGGCAGCACCCTTGTACTCCCTCCCCTTTTCACCAGGCAGATAAGTAGAAAGTTCCAATAATGCGGAAGCTACTACTGCGGCAGCCGATGCATCACGTGGAGCATCCGGGATGGCAGGGTCATTAAAATCCCAGTACGGCACATAATCTTCTGGCAAATTCTTGAGATATACATCCGTCACCTTTTGCACAAAATCCAGATAACGGACATCTTTTGTTTCACGATAGACAGTAGTATATCCATAAATTCCCCAAGCCTGCCCACGGGCCCACATTGAATTGTCCGCATATCCCTGATGGGTACATCCCCGGATAAAATCTCCCGTCAGCGTATCGTAAACTGCTACATGACAGGAAGTATAATCCGGACGGAACTGGTACTTCATGGTCTTATCGGCATGAGAGACGGCTATATCTGCCAGATATGGATTACCGCCATTCTTGGCTGCCCAGAACAACATCTCCAGATTAATCAGGTTATCCATAATCGTATTGTGCCCACCGAACATCTCCACATTGCGCGGCCACGAAAGGATAGTGCCTACACGAGGACTGAACAAGGTAGCCAATGAATCTGCCGTATTCAGAATCACCTGCTTGTATTCGGGATTATGGGTCAACCGGTACCCGTTTCCATAACTGCAAAAGACCAAAAAGCCCAAATCATGGTCGAAAGCCGGGATTTCGGAAAGGAATTTCAGAGAAGCTGTGAATTTCTCCGCTTCCTCTTTAATCTTTTCATCACCGGTGTACTCGTAATCATACCACAAAATACCCGGCCAGAAGCCGCTGCACCATTCATCTTTCGTAGCCTTGCGATAATTCCAGTCGTACTGGCCATCCAAGATATTACGAGGCATCATCGTATAGTCAATCTTACCTCCCTTTCCACGCATGATGTCCAAAGTACGATGCACCTGACGATTACAATAATCCAGTTCCTTATCAACAATCAACTCCTCTTTTGAAATTGAACAAGCAGCAAGCAAACATAGTCCCAAGCCTGCCAATAGTGTTTTTGTTTTCATTTATCTTATCTTTTTATTTTTCTATGCGAAACCAGTCAGCATCAACCCAACCTCTATCTTTACCGAACGGAGCCGTACTGAACAAACCGACTTTAGCGCCAATCCACTTGCCTTGACGTGCAGTAAACGGTTCACCGGCCGGTTGATATTTCTTTCCATCCAAACTATAATGGAAATGGCAGACCCCATTCTTACCTACCTTTACCCGCAAATAGATGTCCCGTTCATAATTGGGGAACAGTCCGGCTTCAAGCTTCCGGCTTACCGGCAATTCCATCAAACGGGTAGAAGTTTCCTTATTTTGTTGCTCGGCATCTTTGCAGACCACCTGCTTCAGCACGAATCTGTCGCCTTGCTTCTCCACTCCAATGTAACAATAGTCCCATCCCATCACAATCAATCCGGATTGCTGTCCGTCAGCTTTAGCCACCACCTTCAACTTGGTCGTGGCAGCAAACTCTTCTGCCGGAAACTTTTGCAACAACAGATTCGGCACTTCCCAGAAATTCACGAAGTCCTCGGACAGCACATGCCCATAGATACGCATATACCCCAAATCGGAAGTAAAACCAAAAGCATCCTGATAATTGGCATGCCATTCCCATTGCAGCCCCAACCGGCGGGAATTGAACTCATCACTCTCTGCCGGAGTCTCTACCGGATATGTCTTCCCGACATTCGGTTTCTGATACCGTCTTACCGGTTCTCCGCAACCGTCACCGTCCTTATCTTCACCAATGACAGGCCAACCCTCCGTCCACTTCACCGGATTAAGATGAATGACCCGCCCATACATTGCTTTATCCTGAAAATGTACAAACCAGGATTCACCGGAATTCGTCTCTACCCAAGCGCCCTGATGCGGGCCGTTGATGTCCGTACTTCCTTGCGCCATCACCCTCTTCACTTCGTAAGTTATGCTGAAGCAGTCGGCAAGCTTAAACTTGCAATTAATTCTGCCATTG
>OGWV01000473.1_pt1 | contig 24362 bp, 23 predicted proteins | sample 1576081 | NCBI WGS metagenome assembly OGWV01 (sample SAMEA3541541, study PRJEB24748) | human gut metagenome | biome: human gut; feature: human-associated habitat; material: faeces | place: China | collected 2012 | reverse complement strand
CGGCCATCGGACCCCGGACGGATTCCTGCTGCAGGGCAGGGCGAAGGGAGCCGAGGCTCGTGGGTGCTCAATCGCGGTAGACGAGGTCATCAGTGCCAACCGTTGATGAATCCGTGAGTCAGGCCATTGATGTCTTCCACCTGCCCTCGGGAGTGGATGTTTCGGATTACGAAATCTATGAGGTCGCCACATCGGATGGGGTGAAGCGTTTGCGCTATCCGCGACTGGATGGCTCAAAGGTGACTTCCCTTGCCAAGCAGCTTGTCGATGTTCGCAACCGCACGCTTGCCGCGATGAGTGTCAACGATATTCTCGACATCGTGGCCGACGCGGCCCAACTATGGGCCGATCCGGATTTTGAGCTGCGGCGTCAGGCTGAACTGCTGATTCCCGCAATCACCGGATATGAGCCTGACATGGTGCGGATTGAGCTCAAACGGTATATGCGCCAGTACAGGCGTCGTGAACTGCTCCGGTTCCTTGACTCCGAAATCGGTCAGCCGTCTATGCTCGACGAATTCCGGCCGAACAAGGCGGGGGGATACTCTAAATATGTGGGCCCAGCGCTCACCTATCAGGTGTTCTCCAGCAATGTGCCGGGGATTCCCGTGTGGAGCATGGCGATGACCCTGCTGGTCAAAGGCGCGATTCTTGGCAAATCTTCATTTTCCGAGCCGGTGATGCCTGCGTTCTTTGCTCGCAGCATTGCGATGGTCAATTCCGACCTCGCTGATGCCATTGCGGTGGTTCCATGGAAGGGCGGCTCGCAGCAGCTCGAGGATTCAGCCATCGATGCGGCCGATGCCGTGATTGTTTACGGTTCTTCGCAGACTACCAAATTGATTGCGGGCAAAGTCGCCGGGTCCAAGCCCTGTCTAGGTTACGGAGCAAAAGTCGGGTTGGCGTTCATTGGCCGAGAGGCTTTGCGTCCTGATACCTATGCCGATACCGTGCATCGTGTGGCTGTTGACATCGCCACATATGACCAGCAAAGCTGCCTGGCTCCGCAGACCGTGTTCGTGGAGACTGATGGAGCCCTCACCCCTCGTGAAGTGGCTCAGCTGCTCGGTGGCGAGCTTGAGAATCAGCAGCGCAAATATCCGCGCTCCGTATTGAGTGACGCCGAGAACGTGGCCATTCAGCGGGCGCGCACCGACGCTGAGATGAGAGCCTTGATGGGCGGGAAGGCCGCGGTGTTCGCCAGTGGCCATAGCACGGCATGGTCGGTGCTGTATCGAGAACTTGACGGTAGCGGTGCCGACGAGGATGTTGCTTCGCTGATGTCGCCGTTGAACCGCACCGTCAACGTGGTGGCGGTGCCAGATTTGTTGGACGCTGCCAGAAGACTGACTTCCTGCCGTGGCTGGCTGCAGAGCTGCGGTGTCGCTGTGGATTCAACCAGACTGTTTGGTCTTGCAGATACATTGGCCGAGGTCGGTGTGAATCGCATCTGTCCGCTCGGTGAGATGGATCGGGCGAAATCCGGCTGGCATCATGATGGGGGCTTCAACCTCATCGATCTGTTGCGCGCGGTGGATGTCGAACGCGGCAGCGACGCGTACAGCGATTCGTTCGATATGGATATGGAATAGGCCTGTGCTGTTGCGGGCAGCAGAGGCTGGTAGCAGGGCGAAAGGCAAGGGTAATGACAGAGCAAAGCGATATGGCACGGCGTCCAATGGTGAATCTGGATGGCAGAACAGCGATCATCACCGGTTCCGGCAAGGGCATAGGAGCGGCTGTGGCGAAATGCCTGGCATCGCACGGAGCCGCTGTCGTCATCAATTACGTACATGACGCCGCCAGCGCGCAGCGCACCGTTGAAGACATCCACTCGCTGGGAGGCTTGGCTATAGCTGTACAGGCGGATGTTTGCGATGAATCGCAATCTTCCAAGCTAGTGGGTACCGCTGTCGACTCATTCGGCGGCGTGGACATCTTAGTGAATAATGCTTTCGGACGCTTCTCCTTTGACCCGCGTCGCCGTTCCACTTTTGCTGGAGGCGATTGGGATGAGTTTAGCGCACAGATCGAGGGATGCCTGCATGGTGCATATCTGATGTGCTCACATGTGGTGCCGCTGATGCGAGCCCAGACCTCCGGGCGTATCATCAACATCTCCAGCAATCTGGTCGATTCGCCCATCGTGCCCTACCATTCGTATATCACTGCGAAAGGCGGCTTGGTCGGCATGACCCGCTCTCTGGCCCAGGAGCTGGGCGGCTTCGGCATTACCGTTAATGCCATTGCCGCAGGTTTGACGGCCGGAACCGCATCCAGCGCAGCCACCACTGCTGTAAAAGTAACCATTCCACGGCTTCCTGCTTCCGCCAAAAGCAGTCCAAAAAAGACAATCAGTGCTCCCACTGTAAGAATCGTATAAGTAATTCCAACGGGCTTTACATACATAATAACTTCCGGGAAATTGAAAATCAGCGCACGAACTGCATTCGGCTCCACCGTGACTCTTCCTATGCGAATCCATAAAAGAACAAACGCTACCGCAATCTGCACCAAAATCAGTATACCCGATGCGATAAGCGCTGTTTTTTTCCCACCTTTACAAATTCCGCAATAATTAAGTGACAGAACTACAAGTTCTGCAATCAACAGTAATAAAATAATATTTCCTGCAATCCCTCCAAAAACAAGACCTGTTGTTCCTGCTGTAAATGTATCCGTACTTATAAAACCATATTCCTTTATAGCAGCAATCTGCGCCAGATATCCACCGTTTACAATATACATAATATAAGCGATCACACCAGCAATCATTGCAGTTGCCATAATTACAACTGGAATATGATTCGCCAGATCTTCCATTGACATTTGTTTCCATTTCTGAATATCCAACATGAATTTTATTCTGTCTTTTTTCATTTTCTTAACCTTTCTCATTTTTGCGACCTTTTAGAAGTTTGTCCCTCATCCCATTTCATTTGCTTTGTATTTTACAGTTTTTTCTTCTAGTGTAATACATTCTCTTGTTGTTTGCAATATATTTTGTCATGCATTTTGCAATGCTTATTTCAATTAGTTTATGCAATACAATGAAACAGGCTGGACTTTCCAGTTATCTTGAATATCAGAAAACAGCCAGAAAAAGGTACACCAAAATAAGCTGTCTCCCAAACAGCTTTTTCCAGATTTCTCCGATTTCCCAGATCCGAAAAATCTTATTTTTATTGTCGGACCCTTTTGAAACACACCTTTGTTATGTTTTATGCTGCCTGTAGTTCACATCTCATAACCGGAAATGGTGTTCCGGCCTGTAATTTCAGGCAGCGGAATGGAGTTTGATATGGCATTTCAATTAAAAGGCAATCGCAAGGAAACGGAAAATAAGACCATCCGTTTTCCCCTTAGCCTGATCGATCAGATCGAGCAGGCAATTTCCGATTCTGACCAGGACATTACGTTTTCCAGTTTTGTGATTCAGGCGTGTGAGTATGCATTGGATCATATGGATGTCCCATCAGAAGAAAACAACTGACTTTTCTCTTTTCAAAGCAGATTTTTTATGGTTCGACGTGCATTTTCTGGCTGCTCTCTGCTTCTATTTTATCTTATCACGCTTCTTATTTTTTTCCGGCCAAGATTTTGTCCAATTTTTTACATCAAAAAGGGCACCAGATTTTCCGATGCTCTTTTGTTCAAATTCTATGATTGTATTTATTCTTTGCGCCATCTCATTCCCATCCTGACTACTTTGATATCCTGTCTTATTACAACTCCACAACCTCATCATACAGACACACAAACACCTCTTCCACTTCCGCATCTTCATGAAAGTGTCCGAAATACCATTTCTGAAACTCTGTCTCATCCGCCACGCGCTGCAGGTACTGGCGGAGTTCCACCTCATCGTCAGACAGCTCTCCATACCCCATTGCCGCGGCTACATCTCTTGGGGCTGTGTGGGTCAGTATGTAGTCCACCTGGAAATCTTCTTTTCCCAGATTTGCCCATCCTTCTTCGTACTCTTCCCGTGACGGAATTTCTTCCGGGAACCACGAAATTCCCTCCGCGCGGGACATTTTGTCGATGCTGTAAGCACCTCCGAAGGTAAAGAATTTCAGCCCGTCAATCGTAAAGATCTGGCCGCGCATCAGATGGATCATGTTGTCCTCAATGATATGCACCTTTCCGCCGTTCCACTGCTCCACGGCGTAGGAGTTCAGTTGTTCGAAGTTCTCATGATTTCCGTCGATAAACAGTGTCGTCACCGGCAGACTTCGGAAAACGGCTCTCGTATTCGCCTCGTATGCTGCAGAAAAGCCGCAGATGCCGACATCTCCGCAGATGATCAGATAGTCATCCCGGGTGTACTCGTCTTCGTGCTCGTTAAAATAGCGTACAACTTTTCCAATATCAAAGGTGCCATGGGTATCGCCTGTAATGACAATGCTCATTCTCAGCGTCTCCTCTCGTGTTCTCTGTTTCTGTTCTCTAAAGTATCGCAAAACATCATCCGCAAATTCTGTCCGCTTTCTCTGCCGCTGCTATCGTTTCTTGCAGAGGCACAGACTACGCCGCACTATTCCCGAAAATAAAACACTTCTCCTCGTGCCCGGAACGGAAGCCGGTTTCCTCTCGGAAGCAGAAATGCATGCTCTCGTCTTACCTTCAGGTCATTCTCAATCTCCCCGTCCGTAATAATCAGAATCGGCCCGTCCTTTGGAAAATCGTTCGCCTGTTCCAGACAATCCACGCCCGGCTGCAGTATGGTTCCTCCTCGTCCCGTGACTTTTACCCGGCCGGCAATATCTTCCGGTGCCAGATATCCCGCATCCGTCGCTTTAGCATCACAGAAAATGATTCTCACGAACGGAACATCTTTCGCCGCGGCATAGCTGGCGATGGAGCCGAGTGCCATACCGATCTGTTTTGCACTCATGGAACCGGATGTGTCCACGACCACACCGAAGGTCCGGCTCTCCAGATCCTGCTCGTAATACGCATATCCTGGCCTTGGAATATCCGGCGTGGCACCCTGCCGTCTGCTCGGCCGCGCATAGGTGCGGTGTTTTTCCAGCGGTGGAAACTGTACGTCAAACCACTTCGCCAGCGCGGCATCCCAGGGAATGACCGGCATCGCAAGCGCCCTGATTTCCTGCACCAGCCCGGCCGGCAGGAAACCACGATTGTGCTCCTGATGGTAATCCAATCCCTCCCACAGTGCATTTTTCAGCAGTTCATCCAGGCTGACCCCGTTTTCTCTTTCAGTAAAATGCGGTCTGTTTCCGTTAAACATATCACCTCTGCCAAAGCCCCGGAAGGTGTTTCGTTTTTTGTACTTTCGGATCTCTTTCACGATCAGATCATAGATACTTTCTGCCGATTTATTGTGAAGTGTTTCATCATACAACAGCCCATCCGGCGGCATTCTGCCGATCTCCATTTCGTGCAGCCAGTCGTTGATGACGTAGTCGCAGGCGATGTTCCACAGAAAGAAGTCACGCCCATTGCACCGTTTCTGGTGCTGCAGTCCGGCATGGAGATATTCATGCGCGAGAACAAAAATCCACTCTTCCTCCGAAAATCCGCACGACGGATTGGCATAAATGATTCCCTGCTCTGCGTCAACCGCTGCAATATGGATTTCATACCGATGGCACATTTCAATGTCCTCCACAATTTTAAATGCAGCCGCAAGACCTCCGAGCAGCGGATAATGGGACAGGAACCATTCTGCCGCTCTGGAAATGACGGTATTCTTTTTCGTTTTAAGCTCGTATCCTCCCGCATCGCAGAGTGCAGATTTGATGGAATGAGTGACTGCATAGGAAAATTTTTCAGCATATGCATTTCTTTCTCCCTTTTTATAAACGATCGGCCGTTCTACCCCGATCATATCCTTTAATTTTTCAGAGTTTGTCCCGCAGATCTGCGCACCATTATCCTGGTGCTTCAACAGATATTCATAAATTTTCTGCTCGCTGTTCAGTTTGATCGGATATACTTCCGCCGGATCTGCGCAGATCGGCTCGCCGAGGCGGATGTCATAAAGGAATCTGGTAATGTAGATATCACAGGCTTTGTTCCAGAGTGCCGGGACAAATTCGCAGTCGGAAGGGATGCTCGCTTTGTCAAAGTGGCCGAACGCCAGGTGCAGAAGGTTGTGTGCCATCACATAGCACCATTGTTCCGGCGACAGGTTCGCCCGCATGTTGACGTAGATATCTCCATCTTTCGTAACACAGGCCAGACTTCCTTTTGCATTCAGATGGGAGGGCTTTGCAGTGATGTACCCATCCAGTTGATGGAACAGTGTATTTTTTTCCAGCAAACCAAAACCGGCCTCCACTCTGCGGTACCCGGCCGGCTTTTCTTCTTCGCGGTAATACCTGCTTCGAACGTATGGCATCCTTTTCTCCTTCCTTTTTTCATCCGACGAGCCGCGGCAGATCACGGATGATTTCCATCATAAACCAGTCCGGCAGTGCCTCCGCTCCATCAGCTGCGACGGTCATCTGGGCGATTTCGAAATTGATGACTGCGAGTTCTTTGATCATGCCCTTGGCGCGGTACGCAAAGGAAAGCATGCCGCCGGAAATTCCCTGTTTGCTTTTCGGCAGTTCTGCAAGCAGTCTGGCGCGGAAGGACTGTGCGAGAAAATACAGCACATCCCGGTTTTCCGGCTTGTCCGGCCATTTTGCTTTCTGCGCGATAATGTCATCCAGGAGATGTGTGTTGCGCAGTGTTTTTGTGTAAGCAAGAAACATCCCCGCATGCTGTTCCAAGAGGCAGGCGTACGCCATCATTTTTAATGTTTCCTGCGAAATATCCTGCTCCCCGGCCCGGTATTCCTTCAACGCATCGCTCAGCATGTGCCAGGAACGCGGGGTGGAAAACGGTTCTTCGGTTTTCGACGGTTCGGAAAAGAGGTGATCCGGCCGCTGGATGATATAGTCAATGACCCACGGATGGAGTCCTTCTGCCTGCGCCCACTTGATCCACTGTCCCACATCCGCTTTCAGCTGCACATGGAACATACGGTTTAAAAGGGCGGACGACATCGTTTTTACGATCGCGCTGTCCTCGGCACGGTTTCCTGCTCCGATCACAATGCTTCCCTCCGGAAGATGGTATTCTCCGATCCGCCGCTCATGGATCAGAGAATAGAAGGCTTTCTGCACTTCCTGCGTACAGGCGTTGAGTTCGTCCAGGAACAGGACATATGGCTCTTTTCTGGCGATCATTTTCGGCGGAAGGAATTCCGATGTCTCGCCCCGGATCTGCGGAATGCCAATGATATCCTCCGGCGCGAGCTGGCTTCCGAGGAGCGACACGCACGGCAGGCCGACTTCGTCTGCGAATTTTTCCACTAACGCGGATTTTCCGATGCCGGGTGCACCCCAGATAAAGACCGGCCGTACCGGCGCAACCTGAAGCAAAACTTCTAATAATTCATCCTGTGTCACACTGATTGGTAAATGCATCTGATGTACTCCCTTCTGTTTCGATCCTGTATCTTTTCAAAGCGGATATCCGCAATCCACTTTACCACTTGCTTAATTTGACTAAATCACTTTTTCTGCCCTGCCGTGATCTTACTGTACTGCATTACAACGTGTCTCACCATATTTCTCTGTATTTTTCAGTTTCACTGTCATATTCCAGCACCGGAATTTTTCCGCTCCGCCAGGTGGTTCCATCGAGATAATAGTGACTCTGACCGTCGTGCCAGATACCGTCATATGTCCTGTTTCCGCTGATTTTTGCCGTGGAAATGTGGCCCGCAATCACATCCTTATGGAATGCTCCACGACTTACTGTTCTTTTTCCAACCATCAGCTCCCTGCTGGTCACGCACAGCCAGTCTTTTTCGCCCCATTCGGCAATTCCGGCGTGCACCAGAATCTGGCGCTCTGTTTCATAAAAATAAGGAAGATGGCACATCCAGGTAATCAGTTCCCCCGCATCTTCGAGCATCAGCCGTACTGCTTCTGCATTTCTGGAATCCTCTGAGAGGTGTGCTTCTTTTTCCAGAAACTCTTGAAAATGTTCTTCTTTCAGAAAGCTGTGCAGCGTTTCATAGTCTCCATCTGCATCCGATGCCAGCCATTCCCGGCTGCGATATCGCTCCACACTGCCGATATGCCGGTTGACATCCGCATATTCTTCCAGCCAGTCCAGCAGTGCTTTTTCATGATTTCCCATCAGGGCAATGACTTTTTCCGAACCATATTTTTCCTGCAATGCCCTGACTTTTTCCAGCACCGCCCGGCCATCTGGCCCATAATCTATGTAATCGCCCAACAGAATCAGCTGGTTTTTCCCCGAAAGATCTGTTTTTTTCAGAGCTGCCTCGAATGCCTCCAGAAATCCGTGAATATCCGACATCATATATCGCTTCATTGCTTTTCCTCTGTTTGTTTATACGTAGAAAGTTTCCTTCGTTTCCAGGCAAAGGCATCCCAGTCTTCCATTCTCAAAGCCGCAGCCACAATCACACAGATAGACGTTTCCTTTTTTATTTTTCCAGATGGATCCATTTCCCATATTCTGATGGCCGCAAACGGAAATATATCCATGCACTCCCTCATGAAGAAAAACCTTGTACCACAAATCCCCCATCAGATAATAGTTGTCCAGTTTCCATTTTCCCGGTTCTGCCGTACAGGCATGGGCAAGCAGATACGGCTGACCATCTACCTCGATTTCCACCTGTACCGGCCAGGAAAGGATGCGCTCTGCGAGCTGCTTTAAATCAACTTCCGTCAGGCGTTCCTGTAAAAGATGGAAGGAATTGTACGGATACGGCTGCAGGAGGGCGCGGTCTCTCTCATCCATCCCGTAATAGTGGAAAATGTAATTGGCAAGCCAATGATCGTGGTTGCCGCGGATCACAGTACATTTTTCCCCCAGCTTCAATACCTGAAAATACACGCCCGCCGGGTCTGGATGATCCATGCAGCGGTCAAACAAATCACCAAGCAGATACAGGTGATCGTCCTCTTTGAGATCCATTTTTTCCAGCAATTTCATGAACCGCCAGCTGTCGTTATGTATATCAGTAATAATATAGTGCATCCAAAATCTCCTTTTCTTTCGCAGCTTTCGTGTCTGTTCCTGTAATCATCAAAGCTTCCGTAATCCGCTCATTTTTTCCAAAACGGCTTTCCTGCTTGTGTTTTGGCATGTCCTGTTTCAAAAAGCTTCCCGCTTGTTCTGCTGGTTCCGGATTTCGGTCTTCTGATACTGGCATCATGGAACGTCTAAAATCTTTCACCCATTGTTGTCCGAACTGTAAAACTCTTCCCCCGTTTCCAGACAGATTGCCGCCAGCCTCCCTCCCGGGAAGCATGCGCCGCAGTCGATGGCGATGTGGTGATATTTTTTATAAATATACCCGGGATTATCATTTTCCGGAATCGTCTGCGTCGGTGTATGTCCTGTTACCAGATTTGTATCCGCAAAGTATTCCTTCTGATAATCTGGTCTGGCCCATACAAGATCGTGCAGGGAATATTCCTCGATCCTCTTTTCCGGTGTGAATCCACCCAGCCCTCCATGCACCAGCAGATACTGTTTTTCTCCCACTGTAAGCTCCTCATACGGACTGAAATCCTCCAGAAAATTCAGTACTTCCTCCCGCATCTCGGGATCCAGCGCCCGAAATTCCCGGATCGTAGCATCACCGCCGTTATACTTCCAGAGAACAAGATTGTCCAGCAGTTCAGCATCCACTTCCTCGATGGCAAGATCTGTGATTTCCTGACAGAGAAACCGCAGACATTCCAGCGCCATCACCTCATGGTTCCCCACGATACAGAACGCATTCGGCATTTCCATCAGTTTCAATATCACCTTAATCGGATGCTCACCCCGGTCTAAAACATCACCAAGAACATAGAGTGTATCTGTATCTTTCAATTCAATTTCTTCCAGCAGCTCCATAAATCTCTCATACTCACCGTGAATATCAGAAATAACGTAAGTAGCCATAAACAGAATCCTCCCTTTTTCATCCATACGAATCTGCATACGTTCTCCATTACCAGCTTATCTTACCATACTTCCTGTTTTTTACCGGACAAACTCTTGTCCCTCCTTTTTTTGCATAATGTACACTCTAGAGCGTGTCTGAAAAAGGCTTTTCGCAAGCTGCGAGTCCCAGTTTGCGGAAATGATTTTTCAGACACGCTCTAATACATCTTCTATTGAAATTTCATTCATGCGAAATCCTTTTTTCTTGATACTATACCACATCTATTTTTTTCTTCATTGAACTACAAGTTTAATCCTCTTTTTCTTGCTGTTTTCTCGCATTCTATCAGCATTACGCGCTGTTTATACAGCGCCTTTTATTTCTGTACAATTTATTCTCTATATGCAAAAAAGGAACGTTCTATCCAAATCGTTCCTTTTTGTTTGTAGATTATTTTATTTTTCAAATTTCTCAATCACGCACGTATGCGTCTTCGTTTTCTTATCACAAACGCGTATTTGCCGAGTGCACAGTAATGCCCGCGTCCCCCCTTCGTCATCCCACCGTCAGGCGCAAAAAATCTCCCGCCGCACAGAGCACAAGTCTCCTATTTACTTAACACCCCGTCGACAGCCACTTTCCATCCGGCATACTTCTTCTCCCGGATTTCATCGTCCATCTTCGGTTCATACACACTTCGTTTCATATTTCCCGCGAGTTTTTCCAGATCGTAGATCCCGGCTGAAATACCGGCCATATAAGCCGCTCCGATGCCGGAAAGCTCCTCCGCGTCCGGAATATTTACGCGTTTATTCGTAATATCGCTCTGGAACTGCATCAGATATCCGTTTCGTGTCGGGCCGCCGTCTACACGGAGTTCCTCGATCCGCATGCCGGTATCCTGCTCCATCGCACGGACAAGGTCGGTGATCTGGTAGGCAATGCAATCGAGTGCCGCTTTTACCACCTCAGCTTTTCCTGTGGTGCGGGTAATTCCGCTGATCGATGCCGTTGCTTTCTCATCCCAGTACGGCGCACCAAGCCCGGTAAATGCCGGAACCAGATACGTGCGGTCTGCCGGATTTGCCTCCCTTGCCAATCCTTCCGTCTCTTTTGCCGAAGAAATCAGCTTCAGGTCATCCTTCAGCCAGGTAATCACAGCTCCGGTGTAGTTCAGGTTGCCTTCCAGCACATAGTCCACCTTGCCGCCTCTTCCCCACGCAAGCGAAGTCACAACGCCGTGGCTACTCTGAATCGGCTTGTCTCCAATGTTCATCATCAGCGAAGAACCCGTTCCGTACGTCGCCTTGATCATGCCCGGTTTTAAACAGCCCTGTCCGAACAGAGCCGCATGAGAGTCGCCTAATACACCACAGATCGGAACCGGCTCGGAAAACACTCCTTCCATCGTCGTGGTTCCATACACCGCATCGGAATCGCACACCCTGGCCAGCGCACAAGCCGGAATCCCGAACATCTCGCAGATCTTCTCATCCCACGCCAGTGTTTTCAGATTAAACAACTGCGTTCTCGACGCATTTGAAAAATCTGTTTTAAATGCATGATCCCCCGTCAGCTTGTAAACCAGCCAGCTGTCAATCGTACCCAGGCAGAGTTTCCCGTCTGCAGCACGTTTCTGTCTTTCTTCTCCGCCGTTTCGAAGCAGCCATGCCATCTTTGCAGCAGGAAAATAAGCCGAAAGCTGCAGACCCGTCGCCTCGCGGATCTCCTCTGCGTGCCCCTGCTCCGCAATCTCCTGCGTAATCCCGCTTGCGCGTCCGCACTGCCATACAATGGCCTCTTCCAGTGGTTCCCCGGTCGCCTTATCCCAGATCGCCGTCGTCTCACGCTGATTGCTGATGCCGATTCCGGCGATTGTTTCCGGTGCAACACCGGACTCTGTCACCAGCGTTTTTACCGTCTGTACTGTATTTCGGTAAATCTCATTCAGATCATGGGACACCCATCCCTTTTCATTGACGATCTGCCGATGCGGCAGGTCGGTACGGCGGAGTAAATGTCCCTCCCCATCAAAGAGCAGCGCTTTCGTTCCCTGCGTGCTCTGGTCAATTCCGATGATATACCTTTTCTCCATTTTTTCAGCTCCATTCCTAAAATTTTATAAATATCCAGATTCCCATCTCGAATAACGCTGAATGCACCCTGTTTTTCAACACACCATGCGTCATTTTCTATTGTCGCAGCATTCACCCTGCCCCTATAGGCAAGATCTTTGGCGATTACCACACATTCCAAAATCTTCCGCAGAACGATTTATTCCTAATTATATAGAAAAAGTTCCTGCGTTCCCGGATTTTCTTCCGCCCGGGCACGCAGGAACATGGCATACGCAGACCTGCGGCAGTTTACAGTTCCCTGCGGGCTATCACATTCACCGCTGATTCCATTTCTGGTTAAGCCAGTAATTCTTTCGCTTTTTTTGCAATGCCCTCGGCATTCAATCCATAATAGTCAAATACTTCTTTGGAAGTTCCCGTAATCACCGGCGCATCCGGCAGAGACATAGGAATGACTTTGCGCGGGCATTCCGCACCGACCACCTGGCTCACCATCGATCCAAGACCGCCAAATGGAGCGTGCTCTTCGATCGAAATGACAACTTTTGCCTTCTTTGCAGCCTCTACCAGGCCCTCTTTGTCCAGCGGTTTCACACAGTACATATCGAGCAGTCCTGCGCTGATTCCCTCTTCTTTCAGCATAGCAGCCGCATCGAGCGCCGGGCGGACCATCTCACCGCAGGCTACCAGTAAAACATCGGTGCCTTCCGAGAGAGCCGTTGCCCTATCCATCTCAAACGGGGTATTTTCTTCGCTGTAAATATCCGCAACGGCATTTCTTCCCACTCGGATATAAGCCGGTTTTTCATCGGTAAGGAGCGCCTCAACCAGTTTTGCTGTCTGGAAGCGGTCGCTCGGCAGATAAACGCGCATGTTCGGAATAGCTGCCATTGCTGCGATGTCCTGTGCAGAATGATGGCTCATGCCGAGTGCACCGTAGCTCACACCGCCGCTGATGCCGATCAGCTTTACATTGGTGTTGGAGTATGCACAGTCAATTTTCGCCTGCTCATAGCTTCTTGTAGAAAGGAAGCACGCCGGAGATGCCGCAAATGCTTTCTTGCCGCATTTTGCAAGACCGGCAGAAACGCTGACCAGATCCTGCTCCGCAATACCCATCTCCACAAACTGCTCCGGATATGCATTTGCAAACGGTGTCAGGGAAGCACTTCCCCTAGAATCGCTGCAGAGCACCACGATATCTTTATCCGTTTCGGCATGTTTCATTAAAACCTCGCAAATGGCCTGTCTGTTTGGAATCTTATTCATGACAGTGCCTCCTTTCTCTCATCCAGATCCTTCATGATCTGTTCTACTTCCTCCGGTGTCGGCACTTTATGATGCCACTCCGCCTTATTTTCCATCACGGAAGAACCACAGCCCTTCGTTGTGTTTGCAATAATAACCGTCGGTTTTCCCTTGCAGTGTTTCGCCAGCTCAAACGCATGAACGAGCGCGTCCATATCGTTGCCCGGTACGGAAAGAACATTCCATCCGAACGCTGCCCATCTCTCCTCCTGGCTGTCCTGTTTCATGACATCCTCGGTATTTCCGGAGATCTGCAGACGGTTGCGGTCTACGATCGCACAGAGGTTGTTCAGCTTGTAGTTTCCTGCGGACATTGCGCCCTCCCAGACAGAGCCTTCTGCCAGTTCGCCGTCACCCATAACGGTGTAAACACGATAATCTTTTTTATCCATTTTTCCTGCAAGCGCCATTCCCACGCAGACCGGAAGTCCGTGGCCGAGAGAACCGGAATTCATCTCGATGCCCGGCAGTTTATTGTTCGGATGGCCGATGTACGGGCTGCCGAATTTGGAGAATTTTTCGATGACCTCTTCCATCGGGAAGAATCCCTTTGCTGCAAGTACTGCATAATATGCCTCAACGGAATGACCTTTACTCATCACAAAACGGTCGCGGTCCGGGTCGTCCATGTTCTTAGGGCTGATGTTCATCTCTTTAAAATACAGCGCCACAAGCACATCAATAACACTCATGTCACCACCGATGTGGCCGCCCTTGCCGGAAACTACCATTTCCACTACTTTCTTCCGCAGATCATACGCCAGACAACTCAATTCCTTGTATTCACTCATGATTTTCATTCTCCTCTTAAATATGCTTTGACATCTTCCTCGATCGGATCATATAAATCCGGGGCAATACCGATGTATTTGCATGCTTCATACAGAACCGGCACAACGTTCTCGTGGATACCGACACAGTGGTGGATGTACGGTCCTTCCACGATTTTTGCCTCGAGGCGTTTCAGGTTCTGTACCTCAACCCATACGTAGGTTCCCTTCGTATAAGGTCCCTCAACACCTTTTGCATTTCCAAGCAGCAGGGAGTACTCTCCGTTGTCTCCGTCGAAACGTGCCAGTGTCATTTCGCCTAATTTTGCCTGTGCCTCTACAGCCCCCGGATGGCTGAATGCCAGAGGATAACCGATCGTCGGTTTTTCCTGTGCAACAGAAATCGGCCACGGTCCGCAGTGCTGCAGCAGCTCGCCGTTCTCGTTGTCCGGGTGGCGTACGGTCCAGTCAGCAAAGAAGCTTCTCTTATCGTTTCTGCCGGCAGCCTCTACCAACAGAGCGGTGATGGCGCCGTGGATATCGGTCTCACAGACGACCGGAATTCCCTCTTCGTTCAGCAGAGAGTTTGCCGCACACGGCATGATGCCAATCTCACCCTGCAGTGCGTTCCAGCACTGGATCGCGATGGCATTGCAGGAATATTTTGCAGCCAGGTTCTTCATTGCAACCTTCAGAGCTGCTACATTTTCCAGCTCTTCCAGTTTGATCTTTACACACATATTGGTGTTGCAGTATGCAACGACTTTTTCCACCTCGCTGCCCTCTGCTTTTACTTTTTTCATCTCCGCAGTCAGTTCCGGAAGCGGAATCGGAGAAAGCTGAATGTTGAATTTTTCCAGCAGCTCGCCCTCGTTGCACATGGTGGACCAGAAGTCGAACGGACGCGGTCCGATCTGAAGGATTCTGGTGTGGCGGAAGGTATCTACCACATTACATACAGCAAGGAAATCCTGAATGCCGCGCTCAAATTCCGGATCGGTCAGACGGCAGTTCGTCATATAGGTGAACGGAACACCAAAACGGCGCAGCACTTTTCCGGTTGCAAACAGGCCGCACTGGCTGTCGCGGAGACGCACACCGTTCTCATCCGGTCTCTCATCGCGCGGTCCCCAGAGGAGTACCGGAAGACCCATTTCTTTTGCCAGTCTTGCACAGACATATTCCGTTCCGAAGTTGCCGTGCGGGAAGAAGATTCCCTTTACGTTCTCACGGCGGAATTTCTCCTGGATTTTCTCACGGTCCGCCTCATCGTAAAACAGCCCCTCCTCGTTGATGTCTGTGATATCAACAAATTCAACGCCGAGCTCTTTTAAACGCTCTCTCGTCAGGTTGGCGTATTTTACAGCATCCGGAGCGCTGAAAATACTTCTTCTCGTAGGTGCAAATCCGATCTTAACTGATTTCATATTCATTTCCTCCACTTAATTGTTTTTAAATTTTCGTTAAACTTTATTCTAAATTGTCCTGCTTTCTATGGCTCTTATATTACTAAATTCTTTTGAACTTGTCAACATCTATTCAGCTTTATTAAATCTTTTTTAGTAATTTACACAAAAAAGAATGGCTGCCTTTATGCATTTCTTCATATTTCATTTTTTTACAGTTCAGAAGTTGACTTCTTTTTTAATTCATATTAAAATCAATGCATAAGTTTAATATTTTTCAGATAAATACTGAAATAAATTTCAACACCCCGCATGCGCAAAACGCCTGAAAGCACCGTGCGGGCTGATTTTATCGAACAGGAGCTGAACTCTTATGAATATTTCTGCGAAAGAACTGGCAAAGCTGATCAACGTATCGCCTGCCACGGTTTCTATGGTTTTCAATAACAAACCCGGCATCAGTGATGCCACAAGAGAGCTGGTTTTAAAAACTGCAGCCGAGTATGGCTATGCGCCGAAAAAAAATGAAGCCTCCGGCGCTTCCTCCCGCATTATTCAGCTGGTCAATTATAAGAAGCACGGAAAGGTCGCTGCCGACACGCCGTTCTTCTCCCAGCTGACCGAAGGAATCTCCACCGAATGCACCCGCCAGGGCTGTGCGCTTCATATCTCCTATTTTTATGAGACCATGGATATTGACAGCCAGCTCGATGCACTCCGCGCTGTGGACTGTGAGGGCATTCTTCTTCTTGCAACCGAAATGGCTCCGTCCGATTTCCGCAAGTTCCGCGATTTTTCTGTTCCGATCGTTGTCGTGGACTGCTATTACGATGAGCTCGATTACGACTGCGTTCTGATCAACAACATCCAGGGGGCGTTCAACGCCACGAATTATCTGATTCAGTGCGGACACAAAAACGTGGGCTACTTTCACTCGAGCCTCGACATCAGCAACTTCTCTGAACGCGCCGACGGCTACTACAAAGCGCTCCGTGCAAACGGTATCAGCACCTCACATCCATATGTCCACCCGGTTTCCCCGACCTCAGACGAAGGCTACCGCGACATGCTGCGCCTTCTCGAATCGAAAGCTCCGATCGCGGATGCCTACTTTGCCGATAATGACATCATCGCGGCGGCCGCCATGCGTGCGCTGCGCGAGAACGGCTACCGCATTCCGGAGGATGTCTCCATCATCGGCTTTGATGACGTCTTCATACGGGCTACGCGGTTATCGCCATACGGGGAGTCGCCGATAAACTTGTTGTCGAGCTCGCCGACACTGATGAGGACGGGTACCTTCTTTACGGCTTCGAGGTCGACATCATAACCGAAGTAATCCTTGAAATCACGGATACCCCAGAAGTAGTCCTCGTCTGGATTCAGGAAGGTCGGACGGCCAGGTGCACCGATGGAGCAGGCCTTCAGACGATCAGGGTGAGCGAGCAGGAAGCGGTTTACGAACTGCCCGCCACCAGAGTGTCCGAACATGAAAAACTGATCTGTGTGAACGCCTGGATAGCGCTTCGCCATATCCTCGATCATATCGAGGAGAATCAGATCATAGCGGATGCCGTCGCAGGAGAGGAGCTTATAGCTGTTGAAGTCATCGCGCTGAATGAGTCCACCCGGGAACATAGGCGCAAGCACAGCCATATGATATTTGTCGGCGAGTTCCTTCGCCTGCTTGATGTACTCTTCGATTGCACAGCCGGTTCCATGGATGATGACGAGGAGAGAGTACTCATGCTCCTCTTCGTCGTAGTAGTAGTCTGGGAGATGCACCCAGTAGTGGAAACGCGGGTCGGTCGGACAGTGCCAGAGCATATTTAAGTAAGCATTGCCGAACAGGTTTTTCTGCTGCTCAAGCGTGAGATTCGTAGCCAAAGGATTCTGATTTGCCATACAGTACCTCCAGGATTACAGGAATTTACCGAAAACGAAGCTTGCGATGACGAGCATGATGGCACCACCGATTCTGGAAGAAATCTGAGCATAGGACATCAGCTCCATGCGGTGTGCAGCGCCGAGACACTGTACGTCGCCGGCACCACCGCCGTTTGCCATACAGAGTCCGGCAGTCAGCATTCCTTCTACAGGATAGAAGTGGAACAGCTTACCGACGATGAAGGTTCCGATCATCGCACCAATGACAGTCGCCATGATGACCACCAGATACTTGATAACCCAACCGCCAATAACCGAATAATACGGCACAATCAAAATGGGAATTACCGCGTTGATCCATCCTCCAAATGCACGCCAGCGTCCCTTTCCAAAAGCTGCAAAGGCCCCAACCGGACTTTTCCGGGTCATCCGTCCCAGCGCTGTCTCTGCCATAATCATTGTATAGCCAAAGGTGACCGCCAGCAGAATGTAAATCAGCAGAAAAATTCCACCGCCATATTTTGCCGCCAGGTATGGGAACCGCCAGATATTGCCCAAGCCAACCGAGGCGCCGGCTGCCGACAGGACAAAGCCAAGTTTGCCGGAAAATGAGCTCCGGCCGCTGTGTTGTTTTTCCATTTATTTTTTCTCCTTACCATTTTCACACTATTATTTTAGTGTAACATAACCGCCAAAAAACTGCAATCTACGCCACAAACAATCGCTTTCATAGGGAGGGGCAAAGTCGTTGCTTTTATATCCCTGTCTGCCATTCTATAAAAAAGCTTCCACCTTACGGCAGAAGCATTTCTTTGGTGGGCCATCCAGGGGCCCAACACCCACGGACTAATGAACAGTCCACTGGACTGTTCATTACCTCGCTCTCGCTCGGCCGTCCTTTCAAGTCCTGCATGGCCTTTTTATAAAAAAAGCTTCCACCTTACGGCAGAAGCTTTTCTTTGGTGGGCCATCCAGGACTTGAACCCAGGACCAAGCGGTTATGAGAATCACGAAAATCTTAAAATCCCGTTTTTCTTGTGCAACAGTGACAAATAGCATCGGCGCACGAGCAAGAGGCATTAGTTATTATGACGGAGTTTTTAGTCCGATTTCGTAGTGAAAATCAGACTAAATCGCCAGGTTCGTCGCCAGAAAAAAAGCTGGCGACGAAAATCGCCAAAAAAGACTCATTTGGTGCGATTTTGGCGATGAAAAAAGCTACTGTGGATTCGAGGCTTTTATACCCCACCGTTTTTCTCATTATAAATCGTTCATTTTAGAATGTCAATATCGCCAACAAGGGGGAAGTGTACCATTTTAGTAGAATACCGACCCAGTGTTCCTCTCCCCCACACCCCCTCTCCAGCTGGCTGAAGAGACAGCCAACTGAAAAAGAGAATATCGGCTCTTATAAGCATCTTACCTGTCCACAGGCAAGGTGCTTTTTTTATTTCAAAAATCGGAGGTCATCATGGGCAAATATCAGAAAAATATCGAAGCTGCGCGGCGTATCAGCGTGATGCAGTATCTTCAAACCTATCACCCCGGCGAACTGGTTCGCAAAACGGACAAGGAGTATTGCACCAAGACGCACAGCAGCCTTGTTATCACGCCCGCAAATGGGCTGTTTCACTGGTTTTCGCAGAGCAAGGGTGGCAACAATGCACTCGACTATCTGGTAAAGGTTGAGGGCATGGACTTTGTCTCGGCGGTACGGTTGTTGAGTGCAATAGCTCCCGCGCCTGTTTCTATTCAGACGGCTAAGGCTTCTTCTCCCCAGCAGCACACGACCCGCCCGTTTGAGTTACCCACCGCAGATCGAAACACCGAAGCTGCAACGGCCTATCTGATGCACCGTGGCATCAGTCCGAAAGTGCTGCGCTACTGTGTGGGTAGTGGAATCCTATACCAAACTACGCGCGGCAACTACCGCAACTGCGTTTTTGTGGGCAAAGATGAAAACGGCGTACCGCGCTCTGCTTTTCAGCGCGGCTGTCAAGGCAGCTTTCGCGGAGATGTCGCGGGCAGCCAAAAACAGTATGGCTTTCTGATTCCTGCCGAGATTGAAACCTGTGATACCGTAGAAATCTACGAAGCCCCTATTGATGCTATGTCCGGCGCGACGTTGCGGCAGTACAAGCATGATGCACCGTGGCGCAGCGTCCACTACTTGGCGCTGGGTGGGCTGAACCACCAGCCGATTGACTACTTTTTACAGCAGCATCCCGAAGTTAAGCGCGTGGCACTTTGCTTTGACCGTGATGAACCCGGCAGGAACTTTACAAAAATTGTGGCAAAAAGGCTGACAGAACGGGGATATATCGTGCAGGACACACCTCCGGCCATCGGCAAGGACTATAACGACTATCTGCTGGCGGCTCGTAGACTTATCAGCATGGAACGGTAAAGGAGCGGAATATGAAAACTATTGCAGTTGCAAACCAAAAAGGCGGCGTGGGTAAAACGACCACCACCGTAAATCTTGGCACAGCACTTGCGGCGATGGGCTACAAGGTGCTGTTGGTGGACGCCGACCCGCAGGGTGATTTGAGCAGCTATCTCGGCTATGCGGGCACCGAAAACGGCGCAACAATCAGCGACCTAATGGAATCTGTTATCAAGGACGAAAAGCCGCCAGAAGTGGTAATTCACCATGAAGAAAAGGTGGATTTCATTCCTTCCGACATTGGTCTGTCCGATATGGAAGTGAGCCTTGTAAACGTTATGGCGCACGAGAAAATCATGGAACAAGCATTGGAGCCGTTCAAGGATAAATATGACTACTGCTTGATCGACTGTATGCCCTCGCTGGGCATCATCACCGTGGCATCGCTTGTTGCGGCGGATCGAGTGCTGATTCCTGTGCAGGCACAGCATTTCGCCCTCAAAGGTCTGGTGTCCCTGTTCAAATCCGTCAACCAAGTAAAGCGCCGTATCAATCCCCGGTTGGATATTGACGGCATTGTGCTGACGATGGTGGACAAGCGCACCAACCTATCCAAAGATGTATGCGCCGCCCTGCGCAGCGCCTACGGTCACGCGCTGAAAATCTACCGTGCAGAAATCCCGGTCAGTACGCGCACGGCAGAAAGCGCTGCCAGTACACATAGCGTGCTGACCTACGATGCCAACGGCCCGGCCAGTTTGGCATACAAAGCGCTTGCCAAGGAGGTGACGGAGAATGAGAGAGTACGGCAGCAACATCAATCTGCCCTCGCTCGATAATCTGTTTTCGAGTGAGCAGGAGCGGCAGGACGCAAAATTAGAGAAAATCCAAATTTTGCCGCTGACGAAACTACATCCCTTTCGAAATCACCCTTTTCAAGTCCGTGACGATGACGAGATGGACAAAATGGTGGACAGTGTCAAGGAATACGGTGTCATGACCCCGGCCATTGTCCGCCCCCGGAAAGATGGTGGGTATGAAATTGTAGCGGGCCACCGTCGCTGCCATGCCAGTCAGCGGGCGGGCGTGGAGACCATGCCCTGCATTGTGCGGGATATGGACGATGATACTGCTATCATTTTGATGGTAGATAGCAACTGCCAACGAGAGCATATTTTGCCGAGCGAAAAGGCGAAAGCGTATGAGATGAAACTGCAAGCCATAAAGCGAAAGGGCGGTAGACCGTCAAAAAATAATTTGTCCCAAGTTGGGACAAGTTTTCGTGCTGATGAAATACTTGCCCAAGATGCAGGCGAAAGTAGAAACCAAATTCAGCGCTTTATCCGTCTGAACAAACTCACCCCTGAACTCATGAAAATGGTGGATGATGGCAAGCTAAAAACCACTCCCGCCGTAGAACTTAGCTACCTTACCCCCGAAGAACAAGAGGACTTCCTCTCTTACATGGAATCCGAGGGTTGCACACCATCGCTGTCACAGGCGCAAAAGCTCAAAGAAGCCAGCAAGGAAAGCGTACTGACACCAGAAAAAATCCAGCATATTATGGCCGCCAAACCGCCAAGTGTAAAGCCGCGTGACCCGCAGCTTATGATTCCCGTTGCAAAAGTTGAACGATACTTTCCGAAAGGCTTTACAAGCGACCAGATGCAGCAGGTTATCGTAAAACTGCTGGAAAACTACGCCCGTGCCCACCAGCACGGCAGCAGATGAGGGGGACACCGATGACAAGATTATTAGTTGTTGAACCCGGCTACTGCCCTTATCAAGCGGGTTTTCCCAGCGCGATGGCGGCCGCTTCCGAAGTTATTGAAGGCGAGAGCCAAATCCTAAAACCGTTTGGCACACCGCGAATCGGGCTAATATGCAGCAAAGCCCAATGCCGACTGAAATATAACAGACAGGTCAATGACGAGGGTGTGACTGTGCGCGGACGCTTTCTCATTTGCGGACTAAATGGCGATAAGGTCATAGGGCTATCCAAGAATCAGGCAGACCGGTACAGCCGACTACTTTTTCTCCCGCAAGTCGCGGATATGGCAAGCGACGAACTGCCCGCTGCCAAGGTGCGCCCCCAAGACGAGCGCTACGGAAACAAATTGTCGTTTTGGGAAAGGTTGGAACGATAATGCGCGAGGAAGAAGATAATATCATTGGCTACATCGAATATCTTAGTGATGATGGAAAAATAATCGGATATGTTACTCCCTTTACGGATGTAGACAAATTTAGAAAGGAAATCTTGGAAGCAGCTGAGGTTGGTATGCCGATTACCCCGGTTGTGTTCCCGGATAAGTTGGACAAGCCATTGGGATTGCCGCGGGACATCTATTGGCCGGGCGGCTTTCGTAAAGAAAAGAGACGGACTTACCCTTATGAGATTTACCAAACCAATAAGCGTAATTTCGTTTTCAGAAACTATGCTTATGCGAAAACCCGTATGAAGGCTGCGGATTATAAACTCGTTTATAGTGGACAGATGGAACGCTGGGATGAGCCTGAAGATATTTATATAGCGCATAACCAAAGCAACCGTCCCAATGCTCAAAAGATGCGTTCTGTTTCTATCAGCGATATTATTGTAATCCACAACAGGAGCGAAACACAGGCTTTCTATGTAGATGAATATGGTTATCATCAGGTTGATTATCTATTGCCGGAGTTAGAAAATATGAAACAAGCCGAACCGGAACCTTATGAACGATGAGGAGTAGCAAATGGCAAAATATGAAAATATTCGTGCGCTTGCCAAAAAGCAACTGCAGGCCGTCACGGAGAGCAGCGACCGTTGGAAAGCATTTTTGCGGACAGCGGCCATTGCTTATAATTATAGTTTCCCGAACCAGCTTTTGATTCACGAGCAAAGCCCCACCGCCACAGCCGTGGCCGACATAGCCTACTGGAATAATAATGCGGGCCGCTGGGTCAAGCGCGGTGCGCACGGTATCGCGGTATTTGACACTCGCGCCAATTCTTCCCGGCTGCGGTATCTGTTTGACATTTCCGATACCATCCCCCGCGCAGAGATTCCCGAAGCGCTGCCGTGGGTCATTACAGACCAGAACTGGAGGCCTGTTTGGGATAAAATCGTAGCGGATAATCACGCTGACAGCATCCAGAGCGCCCTACTCATGCTCTCTACATCCTGCGTTGCCCAGCGCAGCGCCATGTTCACAACCGCACTGGGAAAAGCCATAGACGGCAGCAGCTTACAGTGGGCCAAGCCGGACGAACAGCGGCAGCTATTTTTACAGCTTATCACCCAAAGCTGTCTGTATATGGCCGCGCTGCGGTGCGGCGTGGATACTGCGCGGCTGGACCTGTCTGCCCTTGAGTCCGTGAACCAGTTTGATACAAACCGCATCACTCTGTGTTTGGGCAGCGCTTGCCAACAGGCGGCACGGCCTCTCATGCAGCAGATCGGTAGCATCACGAGAGAAATCGACAGTGTTGCACGCACCGAAAAAGTCCGCTATTATGGTGACAAACAGGAAGAAACCAATAACACCAAGGAGGTCAACAATGGAGTACATGATGGTGAACGGCTACCAAATCCCGGCGCTGACGCTGAACGAGCCGCCGATGCCGGAAATCGGCAAGTACGGCAGCCTGCGGCGGAATTTTCTGCGAGAGAACGCGCCGATGGTGTTCGACGAGATGCTGCTGGAGGGAACGCTGTACCCGCATCTGGCGGAGATGGACAGCGCAGTACACCGGCAAATCGAACAAACGATGCAGACGCTGATGCAGCAGAGCACCGCCCCGAACCGGCAGACCGACCCTATGGGCTGGACGCAGTGGATGAACGCCTTGCAGAGCCAAGCCGAGGAACTGGCGATGCAGCAGATTTACAGCCTGTAACACAAGAACCCCAAGCGGAGAGCGATACCACGCCCTCCGCTTTTTCTGTACCCATTTCTGATTTGCCGCCGCTGAGCGATGAACTGATTCTAGGCTTACTGGCGAAAGAATCCTCCAGCCGTGCCGACAATGCGGCTATTCTGGAATATTTCAATGAGCATCCCGACCTTGCCGAGCGCAGCGCCTTTTGCAAGCACTGTTACAAGCAAATTTATACATATTTGTTCGTGGATGACAATACCGTGGGTTTTATCCGGCATGATATGTACCTTGAACTTTGGGAGGGCAACTATCTTACCAAAACAGCGCAGGTCAATCTGACATGGGATGCTGTTGCCGCAAAGATTGCTGACCTCATCGAGCAAGGGCGTCTGATGGTTCCCATCAAGGCAGCACCCGTGCAGCAGCAGATGGAACAGCTTACTCTTACTCCCGAAGATTCTGAAAAGGCAGGGCTGCCGAGCCATGAGCAGCAAGCAAAAAGCATCGACCTTGCGGCAGAAGTCAAAAAGTGGAACAAGCCCGTCATTGACGCATCCGGCAAGTACATTACGGAGCAGGACATTACCGATGCACTGTGCAGAGGCAGCGGGTTTGAAGATGGCAAATTCCGTATTCAGCAATATCTCTCTGCACAGGTACTTCCTATCGAGGAAGATCAAGCCCGCTGGCTGAAAAAAGAATACGGCATCGGCGGCGGCACATGGATCTTCC
>OGWV01000471.1_pt1 | contig 24416 bp, 16 predicted proteins | sample 1576081 | NCBI WGS metagenome assembly OGWV01 (sample SAMEA3541541, study PRJEB24748) | human gut metagenome | biome: human gut; feature: human-associated habitat; material: faeces | place: China | collected 2012 | reverse complement strand
ACGGTAAAACAAGATGCTCAGGATGATGAAAAGCGCAAGGATTGTGAACTTAAATACTTCTGAAGCTTTTCACCTAGTTCTTCAATTCCAATCGCCATCTGATCTTCCAGCACCTTCAGCTTGTCACCCTCAAACGTATAAATTCCTGTATAGACCTGTCGTCTTCTGGCATCCATAATCGGACACACGATGTCCGCCGTTCCGCAGAGATTATATGCCATCCCTTCCAGTGTCGGAATATGAATCAGCGGCTTATCAAGAGCAAGCCCCAAGCCCTTTGCCGTCGCCGAGCCAATCCGAAGTCCGGTAAAGGATCCCGGCCCTGCTGCGACCCCGCTCGTGCACATCGAGCCGATGGGCGTGATGTACATTCACGTCAAGCCCGAGGACTGCCACGAGATCTTAGAGAAGACCGTACTCGGCGGCGAGGTCATCGACCGTCTGGTCTACCATCTCGACGGCACGGCGTACCCGAAGCAGGAGGATATCCCGTTCTATAAAAAGCAGCACCGTGTGGTGCTGGAAAACTGCGGCACGTCGGACGCCGAGGACATCGAGGAGTATATCGCCAAGGGCGGCTACAGCGCGTTTGAAAAGGCGCTGTTCGAGATGACGGACGAGCAGATCTGCCGCAATATTCTCGATTCCGGCCTGCGCGGCCGCGGCGGCGGCGGATTCCCCGCCGGACGCAAGTGGGATGGCGCGCGCAAACAGAAGAGCGCGAAAAAATACATCGTCTGCAACGGCGACGAGGGCGACCCCGGCGCCTTCATGGACCGCTCCTGCATGGAGGGCGACCCGCACAAGGTCATCGAGGGCATGATCGTCGCGGGCGTGGCCACCGGCTCGACCGAGGGCTACATCTATGTCCGCGCCGAGTACCCCATGGCCGTGCACCGGCTGACCATCGCCATCGAGCAGGCCAAGGAGCTCGGCCTGCTGGGCGACAACATCCTCGGCAGCGGCTTCAACTTCCACATGCACATCAACTGCGGCGCGGGCGCGTTCGTCTGCGGCGAGGGCTCGGCCATGACCGCGTCCATCGAGGGCAACCGCGGCATGCCGCGCACGAAGCCCCCGCGCTCCGTCGACAAGGGCCTGTACGGCAAGCCCACCTGCCTGAACAACGTCGAGACGTTTGCCAACGTGCCCGACATCATCAAAAAGGGCGCGGACTGGTTCAAGTCCGTCGGCACGGAGGGCAGCTCCGGCACGAAGGCCTTCGCCCTCACGGGCAACGTCGTCAACACTGGCCTGATCGAAGTGCCCATGGGCACGACGATGCGCGAGGTCGTGTACGACATCGGCGGCGGCATCAAAAACGGCAAAGCGTTCAAGGCCGTGCAGATCGGCGGCCCGTCCGGCGGCTGCCTGACCGAGGCGCACATGGATCTGCCCATGGACTTTGACTCGCTGAAAAAAGCCGGCGCGATCATCGGCTCCGGCGGCCTCGTCGTCATGGACGAGGACACGTGCATGGTGTCCATCGCGCAGTTTTTCATGAACTTCATCTGCAACGAGTCGTGCGGCAAGTGCACCCCGTGCCGTGAGGGCACGACCCGTATGCTCGACATTCTCACCCGGATCACGAAGGGCAACGGCCGCCCCGGCGACATTGAGGAGCTGCGCTCCCTCGCCAAGATGATCCAGAACTCCTCCCTGTGCGGGCTCGGCAAAACAGCGCCGAACCCGGTGCTGTCCACGCTCGCGAACTTCGAGGACGAATACCGCGAGCATATCTTCGACAAGAAGTGCCGCACCGGCAGCTGCCGCAGCCTGACGACGTATGTCATCGACCCGGCCATCTGCAAGGGCTGCACGAAGTGCGCGCGCAACTGCCCGGCCGGCGCGATCACCGGCGAGCTGAAAAAGCCGCACCACATCGACACAGACAAATGCATCAAGTGCGGCACCTGCAAGACTGGCTGCCCGTTCGGTGCGATCAAGGAGGCGTGAACCATGGCTGAAGAAAAGAAAATGATCATCGACGGCGTGTCCTGCCCGTTCACGACCGAGCGCAATGTGCTGGAGGTCGCCCGCAACAACGGCATCGACATCCCCTCGCTTTGCTACTGTGAAAACCTGTCCATCTACGGCGGCTGCCGCCTGTGCCTCGTCGAGAACGACCGCGGCAAGATGGACGCTGCCTGCTCCATGCAGCCGCGCGACGGTATGGTCGTGAGCACCCATACAAAGCAGGTGCTCGACAGCCGCCGCACCACGCTGCAGCTGCTCATGAGCAGCCACCGGGCCGACTGCCTGACCTGCGACCAGAGCGGCCGCTGCAAGCTGCAGGAGTACGCCCGCCGCTACCACGTGGACGCGCACCGTTTCGAGCCCAACACCTACTGCACCGAGCCGATGGATCTCTCCTCGCCGAGCATCGTGCGCGACCCGAGCAAGTGCATCCTGTGCGGACTGTGCGTGCGCACCTGCGCTGAAATTCAAAACATCGGTGCGGTCGATTTCAGCGGCCGCGGCAAGAAGGCGCACATCTCCGCCGACTTCGGCAAGACCCTCAAGGATACCGACTGTGTCGGCTGCGGCCAGTGTGCCGCCGTGTGCCCGACCGGCGCGATCACGATCCGCAACGAGACCGAAAAGTTCTGGTCGATGCTGCAGGATCAGACCCGCAAGGTCGTCGTGCAGTACGCGCCGAGCGTGCGCGTCGGCATGGCTGAGCGCTTCGGCCTGCCCGCCAATGAGCCCTGCACCGGCAAGCTCGTCGCCGCGCTGCGCCGCCTCGGCGTCGACGTGGTATACGACACGAACCTCACGGCCGACCTGACGATCATGGAGGAGTCGGCAGAGTTTCTTGAGAAGGTCAAGACCGGCGCGAAGCTGCCGATGTTTACCTCCTGCTGCCCCGGCTGGATTCAGCACGTGGAGCACCGCCACCCGCACCTCATGCCCCAGGTGAGCACCTGCGGCAGCCCGATGGCGATGTTCGGCTCGCTCATCCGCAAGCAGTTTGCGGGCGAGAACGTCTACTCCGTGGCCATCATGCCCTGCACCGGCAAGAAGTTCGAGGCCGCGCGCCCCGAGCTGGAAAAGGACGGCGAGCGGCTCATCGACCTCGTCATCACGACGAGCGAGCTGTGCGACATGATCGAGGAGGCCGGCATCGACTTTGCCCACCTCCCGGACGAGGAGCCCGACGCCCCGCTCGGCGACTACACCGGCGCCGGCGTCATCTTCGGCGTGACCGGCGGCGTGACCGAGGCCGTCATCCGCCGCGTGCTCGACGATGCCAGCCCCAACACCCTGCAGACCATTGCCGAGTGCGGCGTGCGCGGGCTCGAGGGCATCAAGGCCTTCACCGTCACGGCCGGCGACCTGACCATCCGCATCGCGGTGGCCAACGGTCTGGCCAACGCCGACAAGCTCATCGCCAAGGTCGAGTCCGGTGAGGAGCAGTTCGACTTCATCGAGGTCATGGCCTGCCCGAACGGCTGCATCGGCGGCGGCGGCCAGCCCCCCGCCTGCAACAAGCGCAAGGCTGAGCGCGCCGAGGCCATCTTCAAGGCAGACGAAGCCTGCGCCCTGCGCATCCCACAGCAGAACCCCGACCTGGGCTATGTCTACGACACCCTGCTCCAGGGCCGCGCCCACGAGCTGCTGCACATCCACTACCCGGCCCACGGCCAGCACAGCTGACCCGCCGCAAGGCCAAGCCGGGGAAACCCCATCTGACCCGAAACGTGCATGGAAGGACCCTTCCATGCACGTTTTTTCGTTTTGCTGTCACGCGGCGCAGCACCGGCAGCGCTGATGACGCTTTTCCCTGTGCGGGACTGTGTGCCCTGGCCGTCCCCTCGAGGGAAGGCTGGAAAAGCACCGTCTCCCGACTGGGAGACGGTGCTTTTGCATTCTTTGCACACAATTTTTTGCTTTCTTTGCGCGCGTTTTACTTCTTTTTCGCTGCGGCGGCTGTCCGTCGTCGTCTCGTCGCCCTCGGACGAGATGGCGCGGCGGCTGTCCGTCGTCGTCTCGTCGCCCTCGGACGAGATGGCGCGGCGCTGGCCCCCAAACTTTCCGGCGCAGAACGTGTCCGCCCAGTCGAGGAGCTTCGGCAGATTCTTGACCGGGTTACGGTTGCGGTAGTCAATGGCCTGCTCGACGCTGAATTTTTTGATCTTGTCTGACAGCTGCATGAAAATTTCCTCCTTTGTGACACTGAAAAACACACCATTTGCCTTGTTTTGTCTATATCTTTCCTATGTCTTAGCATGCATTTTTTGCCGAAAAACGGTCAAAATGTGCCATGTGGGCGGTTTGGATGCAGGCTGTGACAAATGTCACAAAACGGCGGTCATGCCGCCGAGCAGGATGCCGAGGTTATCCGACCAGATATCGGGAAACTGGCTCAGCGGCAGGGGATTTTCCCCGCTGCCCGCCTCGATCGTGAAGCCGGGGCGGCGGTAGTCCTGAATGAACCAGTCCTTATACCCCGCGTGGCCGGCGGCGTAGGGCGTGGCCGCGACGTCGTAGCCGCTCACGGCGGCAAACTGCCGGGCGATCGCTTCGCTTCCCGGTACGTCGTAGCCGTCATACTGCCAGTAGATGACGCGGCCCTGCGTGTGGTACGACAGGGTGAGCAGCGGGTCGAGCGCGCGGGTGAAGCCGTACATCGCCAGGCTCTCGGGCGCGACGAGCGGCGCCGGGCCAACATAGTCGCGCGGGCCGGGGCGCGTGTAGCCCGCGGCGAATTTGATCTCGCGCGCGGTGCTCCACCCGGCGGGGTACTGGAGGTTGAGGTCGATGCCGCGGATGTTCGCCTTCCAGCCGGAGGGGAAGGGAATGTCGGGGTAGTTTTCAGCGAGCGCCTTTGCCGCGGCGGTGGTCTCGGCGTCGAGCGCGCCGGTCACAAGGTCGATGCCGTCCGGGTCCACGGCCGGAGCGAGCACGAGCGTGACCCTGGGCAGCAGGTCACGGATGTTCTGCCCCTCCATGTCGCCGCCGTCGCCGAGGCGGGCGCACAGCTGCTCGCAGAACGTGAGCAGCAGCGGCGTCGTGATCCACTCGTTGGCGTGGTGCGCGGCGTTGTAGAACACGAGCTTCGGCCCGCTGCCGAGCGTCAGGTACCACAGCGGCCGGCCGAGCACGCTGCGGCCGAACTCTCCGACGGCGAGCATGGGATAGCGCGCGGCCAGCCCGCGCACGACGTACCCGATGAGCGCCGAGGAATAGGGAATGTCCGCCGGCGTGACGGAAAACGGCAGCGGGATCGTCAGCGCCCGGCCGAGCGGCAGGCGCTCGGGGTCGAGGTAGGGATTGGCGAGTGCGATGGCGTCCACGCTCGTGCCGTACTGCCGCGCGAGGGCGGAAAACGTGTCGCCCGCGCGGATGGTGCGCGTGACGAAGCCGGTGTAGTACGGCAGCAGTGCGCGGTGCGTCCGCGCGCCCGCGATGCCGTCCGGCGTGAGGGCGTTCGCCGCCTGAAACGCGCGCACGGCCGCTGCCGTCTGTGCGCCGAAGATGCCGTCGAGCGCGCCCGGCGTCTGTCCCGCGCGTTGCAGGCCCAGCTGCAGCAGCGACACGAGCGCGCCGCGGTCGCCCTGTTTTAAGGTTTGCGTCATGAAAATGCCTCCGATGCATCGAATTACCAAAACTGGCTCCGTACATCGTATGCACGCCGCCGCAGGCATTTGCGCCCCGGCAGGCAATCGAGCAAGAATGTTCCGCCGCTATTTTGTCCGAAACCCGGCATACTGATACTGCACGCGCAAAGGGGGGATTTTTTGCGGAAACAACCACATTTTTTGCGCCGATTTGCCGTCACGGCGGCGGTCGCGCTCGCGCTGTGCGCGGGCGTGTCGGCGCAGGCGGCGTCGCTCGTGCCGCTCGGCCGGGCCGTCGGCATTCAGATGACGACGGCGGGCATGCTCGTGGCGGATCTCGCCGAGGTGGACACGCCCGGCGGCAAGGCCACGCCTGCCAAGGACGCGGGGCTGCTGCCCGGTGACGTGATCTGCCGCATCGACGGCCGGGACATCGCGTCCTCGGCGGACTTTCTCGCGGCCATGGACGCGGCGGGCGACACCATGTCCGTGACTGTGCTGCGCGGCGGCGCGGAGGTCACGGCGACGGTCACGCCCGCTGTCACGGCCGACGGCACGCGGCAGCTCGGGCTGTGGCTGCGCGACGGGGTGACGGGCGTCGGCACGCTCACGTACTATGACCCGGCCACGGGGCGCTACGGCGCGCTCGGCCACGGCATCTCGGACGAAGCGAGCGGCGTGCTCATGCCGCTGCGCGACGGCAGCGTGCTCTCGGCCGTCATCGCGGACGCGCGCCCCGGCGGCCACGGCGCGGCCGGCGAGCTCGTCGGCAGCTTCGATCCCGGCAACCGCATCGGCGGCATCGAGCGCAACTGCCTGTTTGGCATTTTCGGCACGCTGGACGCGCCGCCGGACGGGGACGCGGTCGAGACGGCATCCGCCGACGCGGTGAAAACCGGCGGCGCGACCATCCTGTCCACGGTCGCGGGCGAGGACGTGCGGGCGTACACGGTGGACATCAGCCGGGTGTATCATGACGGTGGGTGCACGCGCTTTCTCATCACCGTCACCGACCCGGACCTGCTGGCCGCGACCGGCGGCATCGTGCAGGGCATGAGCGGCAGCCCCATTTTGCAGGACGGCAGGCTCATCGGCGCGGTGACGCACGTGCTGCTCGCAGACCCCGCCAAGGGCTACGGCGTGAGCATTGACGACATGCTCGCGGCGTCGGCGGCGCAGGACAAGGCAGCGTAAGACAACACATTCTGGATGCGTGCGGGCGCGCCGGGCAGTGCCCGGCGCGCTTTGCTGCGCGGGGCGTGACCGGCGTCGCGGCGCTTTGTGCCGCGACGGAGGGGGTGCAGATACGAAGCCAGTGCAAGAATCAACGTGTCAATCCCTCAGTCAGCCTGACGGCTGCCAGCTCCCTTTACGCAAGGAAGCCAAGGGGTGCGCGTCGGACGTGCCGCACGGCTTGACATATTTGCCAAATGTGATATTCTGTTTTTATTCATTTTGCCCGGTGCGGCCGGGCCGCGGAAAGAGAGGCGCAGCATGAAATACGCATTTGACAACGCAAACCTTCTCGACGGCACGAAGGATATGTGCGTACAGCCCGGACTGTGCGTGCTCACGGATGGCGAGACGATCACGGACATCGTGCCGGCCGGCACTGCCCCGGCGGGGTACACACGCATCGACCTGCGCGGGCGCTATCTGCTGCCCGGACTCATCAACATGCACGTGCATCTGGCCGGCAGTGGCAAGATCCAGAAAAAGCAGCGCGACAACGAAAAGCTCGTGCGCCGCATCCTCGGAAACCCTGTCGCGCGCGGCCGGGTCATCGACCGGCCGAAGGCGAAACGCAACGCCCGGCTCGACGCCGGGCTTGACCCCCTGCTCGCCTGAGCGGGACACTCTATATATTAAAACCAGGTGATACTATGAAAGCGCTTTCCCAGCCGCTGTTCGCCTCCCTGCGTGGGTACGACCGGGCGCAGCTCGGGCCGGATCTGTTCTCCGGCGTGCTCATTGCGCTGCTGTCCATCCCGATCTCGATGGGCTATGCTCAGCTGGCCGGCCTGCCGCCGGTCTACGGGCTGTACGGGTCGCTGGTGCCGATTCTGCTGTTTGCGATGCTCAGCACGACGCGGGAGTTCATCTTCGGCGTCGACGCCGCGCCGGCCGCCATGATCGGCGCGGTGCTCGCGTCGCTCGGCGTCACGCCCGGCGGCGCGGAGGCCATGCGCATCGTGCCGGTGCTGACGCTGTACGTCGCGCTGTGGCTGGCCGTGTTCGCACTCGTGCACGCGGACAAGGCCGTCGATTACATCTCCGAGCCCGTCATGGGCGGGTTCATCAGCGGTGTCTGCTGCGAGATCATCCTCATGCAGGTGCCAAAATTGCTCGGCTCCGCGACCGGCACGGGCGAGCTGTTCGAGCTGCTGGGGCACGTTTTTGACGCAGCGAAAGTCATCAACTGGCCCACCGCCGCGCTCGGCTTCGGGACGCTCGCAATTTTGCTCATCGCGCCGCGCAAGTGGCCGAAGGTGCCGTGGGTGCTCGTGATGATGGTGCTGGGCGGGCTGCTCGGCGCGTTCGCCCCGCTGGACGACTGGGGCGTGGCGCTGCTGGCCGCCGTGCCGCGCGGCCTGCCGAAGGTCGTGCTGCCGGATCTGGGCGCGCTGCCGTTTACGCAGGCGCTCGTGGCGACGCTGCCGGTCGCGGCCGTCATTCTGGCCGAGACGCTGCTGGCCTCCTCCGGCACGGCGCAGAAAAACGGCTACCGCCTCAACGGCCGCCGCGAGATCGTGACGTATGCCGTGGGCAACGTCGCCGCCGGGCTCGTCGGCTGCTGCGTCGTGTCGGGCAGCGTGTCGCGCACGGCCGTCAACGAGCGCAACGGCGGCAGGACGCAGCTCGTGTCCGTCATGGCGAGCGTGACCATGCTCGTCGTGCTGCTCGTCGCCACGCCGCTCATCCGCTTTCTGCCCGTGCCGGTGCTGACGGCCATCGTCGTCAACGCGCTCATCGGGGCGACGGAGTTCGGCATCGCGCGGCGGCTCTGGCGCGTCAACCGCGTGGAGCTCGGCATCTTCACCGGGGCGTTTTTCGGCGTGCTGCTGCTCGGCGCGATCAAGGGCGTGCTCGTGGGCATGGTGCTGTCGTTCATCGACGTGCTCATGCGCGCGGCAGCGCCCCAGCGCACCTTCCTCGGCACGCTGCCGGGCAAGGCCGGGTTTTTCCCGATCGACCGCGTCAGCGGCGTGCAGGCGCTGCCGCACATCGTGCTCTACCGCTTCAGCGGCAGCCTGTTTTTCGCCAACATCCGCCGCTTTCAGGAGGACATCGAGGGCGCGGTGCAGCCTGATACGCAGGCCGTCATCGTCGACGGCAGCGCCATCGTGAGCGTGGACATCACGGCGTGCGACCGGCTCGTCGTGCTCAACCGCAAGCTGCGCGCGCAGGGCGTGCGCTTTTACCTGACCGAGCACATCGGCGAGGTCAACGACCAGCTGCGGCACTTCGAGGCCGGGGAGCTGATCGAATCCGGCGCGGTGCGCCGCACGATCCAGGGCGCGCTGCGCGATGCCGACGCGGCCGTCGACATCGGCGGGGCGCAGCAGCGCATCCCCGACAACATGGACGATATCCGCCAGCTGCAGGAGCTCGAGTGGCTCTACGGCGCGGACGCCGAGGTGCAGATCGAGCGCAACGTGCAGCTCCTGCTCGCGCGCATGCGCACAACAGAGGACAAGGACGCGCGCCGCACGATGCTCGAGCATTTCCTCAACGAGGACTTTCACTTCGGCAGCATCGACACCGACGAGGTGCTGCTGCACCTCGAGGGCCACACGGACGAGCTGGCCGCGCTGCTCGGCAACTCCGAGGACGATGTGTTTACCGACCTCGAGGCCGAGCGCGACAGCCTCATCGACCGCGTCGAGCAGGAGTACCCCGAGCTCGTCGAGCACGTGCGCGAGCGGCGCGACCACTTCGACCACGATTTCCGCGCAAATCATCCCACGAGCGCGGCGCGCATCGAGGCCCGCCGGACGCAGCTGCACGCGCGCATCGAGCACGAGCGCGCCGAACGCAGCGCTCGCCGCGCCCAGCATCAGGCGGAGCTGTCCGAGCGGCACGCCGAGCACATGGCCGCGTATCAGGAGCGGCACGAGCAGCACGCCACCGAGCAGCAGCTGCGCCATGAGCAGCAGCTCGAGGCGCGCCTGCGCCGTCAGGCGGAGAAGCAGGTGGCGCGCGAGCAGCGGCAGGCGGCGGAGCTGGCCCGCAAGGCGCAGCACGCGGCCGAGAAGGCCCAGCGCCACGCGCAGCACGCGGCGGAGCGCGCGCAGCGGCAGGCCGATCATCTGACAGAAAAAGCGCAGCGCCACGCCGACCATGCGGACGAGCGTGCGCAGCGCCATGCCGAGCGCGCGGATGCCCGCGGCCACCGCGAGGACGACCGGGACTGAGCGCACGGCGCAGATACAAAATACAGTATGAAGCGGAAGGGGCAGCCGTCCCTTCCGCTTTTTGCTGCGTGCAGGCGGTGCCGCCGGTCGTGCGCCGGCCGAAGCGGCGGTTTTCGGGCTTTGCCGTGCGCAGCGGGTCGGCTGCTGTCGCGGTGACAAGACACGTGTCGGAATATCGGTTTACATAACACATATATGCATTCGACACATTCTGTCTGTCGAACGCAGGCGAGATATTGCGGTTTGCTTCGAAAAATTGTACCTTTCGACGGTTATTATCGGATTATGTCAACAGAAAACTAGAGTAATTCGCCAAAAATCACATTGTTCTCGCATTCCAGATATGGTAAAATATCCTCGCAAGACAGGGGAAACGAGCGATTTGGCAGAGAGCTGACCGCAAGCCTGAATTTTTGCGGAGGAGAATGTTATGGAAACGAAAATCAGTGTTCTGCTGGCTGATCCCGGCGAACAGTACCGCGCGGCCTATTCCAAGGCCATCGGCCAGGAGACGGACATGGAACTGGTCGCCCAGACGGACAATGGGCTGCGCGCGGAAGAACTCATCACCAAATTTCAGCCCGACGTCGTGGTGCTCGACCTCGTGCTGCCGAATCTGGACGGCCTGTCCCTGCTGACGCATCTGCGGGCGAAAAATGCATCGTCGCGCGTGATCGTCACCTCCGCGATCTGCAACGATCAGGTGCTGATGGAGTGTGCGGAGCTCGGCACGACGTACTTTATGCAAAAGCCGTTTGACCCGCCGCTGCTCGTGCAGCGCATCCGCCAGACGGCCCGGCCGCGCCAGCGCACCGGCGGCGCGGGCACGCAGCTCGCCGCGGCAGAGCCCGAGCCCTCGCTCGAGAGCGTCGTCACCGACGTCATCCACGAGATCGGCGTGCCCGCGCACATCAAGGGCTACCAGTACCTGCGCGAGGCAATCTTGCTGACCATCGACGACATGGACATCATCAACTCCGTGACGAAGGTGCTCTATCCCGAGGTCGCGCGCAAGTTCAACACGACGCCCTCGCGCGTCGAGCGCGCCATCCGGCACGCGATCGAGGTCGCGTGGGATCGCGGCGATATCGAGACGCTGCAGAAGTTTTTCGGCTACACGGTCTCGAACATCAAGGGCAAGCCGACGAATTCGGAGTTCATCGCCATGATCGCCGACTGCCTGAGCCTGCGGCAGAAGCAGGCGAGCGTGCACTGAATGCGCAGCAGGAGAAAAAGAGGATGCAGAAAGCCCTCGGACGAAATGTCCAAGGGCTTTCTGTATGGATCTCATTCGAGGCGGGCCTTGCCCCCTCGAGCTCCCCTGCGGCTGTGTGTGACCTGCTGCGCGGCGGGTTTTGGATGAAGCGCATGGGAAGCCCCCGGACGGTTGTCCGAGGGCTTTCTGTATGGATCTCATTCGAGGCGGGCCTTGCCCCTGCGGCTTCGGCGGCGGGCTGTGCCGCCCGACTACAGCAAAGCCCCCGGACGAAATGTCCGGGGGCTTGCTGTGCGATTGGGGGAAAACTTTGCGGGGGAGACTTGCGGGAGTAAAGCTTTATGCGCTGCGCCTGCTCAGCCGAACAGGGCGAGGAAATCATCGAGATTGCGGTAGCTGCCGCCCTGCGGCGTCAGATCCGGCGCGGAGGCGTAGGCGCTGCCCGGCGTGGCCGTGACGGCGAGGGTGGCCGAATCGACCTGCGTGCGCAGCGTGATCTGGCTCGGCGTGAGCGAGATGTACAGCGGCGACGCCGCGATGTTCGCCGTGATGTTCAGCGCCCCGTCGGCATAGCCGAACGCGGAGATCGCACCGACGACATTCGCAAACGACAGGTGCTCGAAGAAGTAGGTATAGGCCTCGATGGCATTCTGCACGGTCTGGCGGTCGACGCCCGGCGTGATGGTGAGCACGGCGTAGAGCGCCCGCTCGAGCGAGTTCATGGACGCCTCGACGTGGTGCCAGCCGTAGTCGATATAGACGCGGTCGTTCCAGAACGTGACGGTCAGGTCGCGGCCGAGGATCTGCGACACGGCGCGCGCTGCGACGGGCTTGCCGAGCGAGAGCACGACGTCGGTATCGAGGCTGTAGCCGTTGACGGACACGGTCGCGTCCATGCCCATGGCCTGCGCGCCGACATAGCGCTCGAGCACGGGGGCGAAGGGCTGCAGCTGCGAGAGGGTGACATAATTGCCGTTCGTGGGATGCAGCGTGGTGGCGGAGCCGGACGTGCCGGTGATCGTCACGCGCACCGTCCAGCCCGAGGCCGTGACGGTCACGCTGTTGGCCGAGAGCGCGGCGGAGACGGCGTTGCCCGCGATGTTGAGCTGCGCGTGCAGCGCGTTATTCGACCACGCGAGGTCCTGGATGCTGTTCACGGCGGACTGCGGCGTGAGCTCGCGGAAAAACTGCGCGTAGGCATTGCCGGCGGCAGCGGCGTCGCCCGCGCCGGCGAGCTTTCCCGCCCAGGCGACGAGGTCTTTGATCTCGCTGCCCGTGCCGCTGACGTGGATGTTCCCCGCCGAGACGTACACCGTGCTGCCGATGTACTCGGCCGTGACGGTCACGCCGTCGACCGTGGTGGTGAGCGCGGCGTCATAGCCGCCGGAGGTGCGGGTCACGGTGGCCGTGCCCGAGAGGCTCAGCGGGCCGCTGAGCGCGACGTTGAAGGTCGCGGTTTTGGCGGTCGCCGCGTCCATGAGGGGGCTCACGAGGCTCAGCGCGCCGGTCAGGTCGGTGTAGCCGCTGAGCGACTGCACCTGGAAGCCGCCGTAGTACGGCGTGGCGGTGACGTGCATGCGCGCGCCGCCGAAGTTGAGCGCCACGTCCGCGCGCGTCAGGCGCAGGGCGTCCGGATCGGTGAGCAGGACGGTGCCGGAGATCATCGGGTCGTTGAGCCGGATGGTCATGCCGGTGTCGGTCTGCTGCATGGCGACGTTTTTCGTCAGCGCGGTCATGCCGGCCGCGTCGAGCGAGATGTTCGGGATCTGTACGCCGAGGTAGCCCGCGACCGTGCGCGCCGCGTCGATCGTGTCGGACGCGCGCAGGACGATCTTCTGGCTGCCGAAGGCGACGTACACGCGCTCGTTGCTGTAGGCGGCGAAGAGGTCGATGCCCGCGACATTGCCGCGCACCTGGAAGGTGGTCTGGTCAATGTCCACGTGCGCCGTCAGGCCGTAGGACTGGCCGTTGGCCGTGACGGTGAGGCTGTAGTTCGGCGTGCGGCGGAAGAAGTCGCGCACGATGGCCTGCGTGTCCTGCCCGCCGTCGGAGAGCTTGCCGAGGTTGTTGGGGTCATATTCGGTCTCGAGGTAGTGCTGGAACTCGGTCTGGTCGTCGGTCACGGCGCCGAAGTCCGAGAACACCTCGGTGAGCGTGCTCGTGCAGTTGAGGCTGCCGAGGCCGGACATGGACACGGCGTAGCTCTCCACGGTGTCCATCTGCAGCAGATCCCAGTTGGCGTCAATGGTCCAGACCATGTGCACGGCCGAAAATTCGGGGTTTTTCGACGCGCCGCTGTAGGTGCGCACCTGGTGGCGGTAATACGCGCTCGCGCCGGACGGCTCGAGGTCGAAGGTGAGGGTGTAGGTGCCGTCGTCGTTGGCGGTCATGGTGGGGTTTTGCACCGTGTCGCGGCTGATGACGTAGTTGCTGAGGTTGCGCGGGTCCTGCCCGTAGGCGTCCTCATAGTCCTGCTGCGAGATGGCCACGATCTGGTCGCTCCAGGTGGCGGTGTCGCCGCTGATGGAATCGGCCTTGCGCACGAGGATCGCTCCGTCCTTGAAGTACTTCTGCTCGCCGAGCTTGACGAACATGCTCGTGCTGATGGCCTCGGTAAAGACGCTGTCGCTCGTGACGACGCGCACGTTGTGCACGGCCTGGTTGTAGTCGATGAAGCCGACCTTTGCCTTCGTCTGGCCGGTCGTCTCGGAGCGGTAGGTCTCCTGATCCATGACGCCGGTCGTAATGTAGATATTGTCCTCCGCGGTCTGGCCGGAGGGGTCGCCGTCCGGGCGGGTGAGCGTCGTGCTCGCGCCGCCGGCGCCGTCATCGTCGCCGGCGCCGGCCGCGCCGGGAATGATGATCGCCGCCGCGATCGCCAGCGCCAGCAGCGCGCCGCCGATGACATAGGTGCGCTTGCCGTGCTTGCGGCGTGTCGGGCGCGCGGCGCTCTCCGAGGGCACCAGCTCGCTGTCGGCGATGTCCGGCGCGGCCTCGTCCGCCGTCGGCTTGCGCCGCCAGGTCGGCAGATGGAAGGTCTGTTTGCTCATGATATCCGTCTCCCTTGCAGGTGATGTCTGACGTGCATATCGTCAGGAAAATCACATTTCTTCATGACTTCATTATACGGCAGGGACTTTTCAAATGCATCCTCCGCGCGCGCGAGCGGTAGAAACGTTGGGAGAAGGCGATTCTACCAACGGGAGAATGACAGGATTTAGGTGAAACGTGCCTCTTGCGGCCGAACGCCCGGCGTGGTATACTCATAGCATGGATGATGTGAGAGGCGCGCTCGCCGCCAACCTTGCCGAGCTGAGAAAAGAAGAAAACCTGACCCAGGCCGAGTTTGCCGCGCAGTTCAATTACTCCGACAAGGGGTGGTATGAAGTAACCGATAATGGACAGAAACTGCCGGATTGGTTCTTGAAAAAGGATCAGACCGCAATCATTGCCTATGACTGGTTCGATGATCCGACTAAGGAATATTTTGCAGAACAGATTCTGGCAGTCAGCCCGTTTGACCACACTGCTTACCTGAGAAAACGGGATAAGCAGCGGTATCAGCAGCTGAAACAGCGGTATCAGAGAGTGATGCGGTATTATAAGCAGAACCGGAAACAGATTGAACAGATGTATCAGCAGGCAGCTGGCACATTACAGTCCGAATCGTTCTGGAGAGAATACCTGCATATGCCGGAGGCAAAGAAATAATTAGATTGGAGGATACAGGATTGTCGAAGAAATACGATGTCGGAATTTTAGGCGTATGGATCGGCTGCAACTATGGAAGTATTGCAACTTACTATGCGTTGCATCAAGTCATTGCCTCTATGGGAAAGTCGATTCTGATGATTGACAAGCCAATTTTATCAGAAAATGATGTAGAACGAAAAGAAACACATGCAAGAAGATTCGGAAGAGAACATTATCATATCAGCAAGCAGTATTGCTTGGAAGATTTGAAAGAACTGAATGAACTCTGTGACGGGTTTGTCATTGGCTCTGATCAGGTTTGGAACTATGGAATTAGTCGGGACTTTGGAAAGATGTTCTATCTGGATTTTGCAGAGGAACAGAAGAAAAAAATCGCCTATGCCGTTTCCTTTGGTCACGATGTAGACTTTGCACCAGCAGAAGAACGGGTGAAAATTGCCGATTACATGAGCCGATTCGATGGCATTTCTGTTCGGGAAGCAGATGGCGTGCGACTTTGCCGGGATGATTATGGCATCTTGGCAAAGCAGGTTTTAGACCCAGTATTTGTAGCTGACCCTTCTATTTATCAGGGACTGATTGAAAAATCTTCTCATCGGGAAGAAGAACCATTTCTGGCATCCTATATCTTAGACCCAACGCCAGAGAAACGGGAAGCGTTGCTGCATCTTTCAAAGGAACTTGGCGGCATTAAAATCATCAATATGCTGGATGGATTGCCGTGGCTCTTTGAAAAGAATCGCAAGCTGATGAATTTGCCGAATTGCGTTGAAAATTTGCAGGTGGAAGATTGGCTGTACTATTTGAGTCATGCAAAGTTTGTTGTAACAGATTCCTGTCATGGTGCAAGTTTCGCCTTAATTTTCAAGAAAAATTTTATTGCGATCGCCAACAAAAAGCGTGGATATTCTCGGTTCAAGTCACTGGCAGAACTGATGCATTTTGAATCGCATTTGGTGACAGATGTCAATCAGATTTTAACAGACAAAAAGTTGTTAGAGCCGATTGATTATGCAGCAGTAGAAGCAACCATACTTTCTGAGCGAAGCCGCTGTTACGCTTGGTTACAGGAAATCTTAAATCAACCGAAAAAAACGACAGAAACATTAAAGTTAGAGAATATTATTGGAAGTCCCAATTCCAACTCTCCGCATGCAATTTCGGTGCTGAATCGAAAACCCATTCAGAAAAAGAGCATCTCAGCATCAGCAATTACATCAAATTTACCAGTCATAGAATGTGCAGGCTGTGGGGCATGTGTCAGTATATGTCCAGTAAAGGCGTTGGAACTGAAACCGGATGAACATGGTCTTTATCGTGCCGTATTGAACGAAAAAACCTGCATCAACTGCGGAAAATGTTTGAAGGTTTGTCCATCTTATCGGCTGCCGTCCAATGCGAACACGACCACACCGAATTGTTATGCAGTGATTGCATCAGATGCCGAGTTGCTGAAAAAAAGCTCCAGCGGTGGGGTATTCTCCCTGTTGGCAAAGAAAGCATTTGAACAGCAGGGTGCTGTTGGCGGTGCTGCTTGGAAAGAGGATCTCTCTGTAGAACATATTTTGATTGATCAGGAATCCGATATGCCGAAGCTGCGGAAATCCAAGTACCTGCAAAGTTATCTGGGCAATATCGATGCACAGGTGAAAAAGCGGTTGCAGCAGGGACAGTTTGTATTATTCTCTGGCTGTCCATGTCAGATTGCCGGATTACGGGCATATCTCGGAAAAGATTATGAAAACCTGATTACCATTGATTTGCTCTGCGGAAACTCCCCATCTGCTGGATTTTTCCAGAAATATCTACAGGATGCTTTTGGGGATCAGGTGGCAAGTTATGAATTCCGGAACAAAGCACAAGGCTGGAATTCCGATTGTGTAAGCATTCAGTTAAAGTCCGGCGAACAGATTATTCGTCGTGGAAAAGCAGAAGATGCTTATCAAAGTGTTTATCATAATCATACAATGTGTCCGCCGCATTGTCAGAACTGTAAGTATCAGCAGTTGCCACGGTTTGGCGATATCACCATTGGGGACTTCTGGGGCATCTCTAAAAGAATGCCGGAATTTGATTATACAAAGGGTGTTTCTGTTGTCATTTGTAACAATGAAAAGGGACAGGCATTCTTTGACCAGATTTCCGAACAGGAATTTACGCTGAAAAAGGAAGTTCCGCTGAAGTGGATTGGCGGAAATGGATATGCATTGGAAGGAAAGCATAATTATGCTTCTCCGTATCGGGATGCATTCTTTGATAAAGTTCGTACAGAGCCATTCGCCAAAGCAGTGAAGCTGGCGTTTGACCAGCAGAATCTAGGAGCTATTCCATCTGAATTTTTGAATCCGCTGCAATTCCATTCGCAGCAGATAGGATTCCAGTATGACCTTTATACATGGGAACAGCATTTGATTCAGGGAAGATTGGTTTTGATTCCGAAAGAACAGCAGTCAAAGCCAGGAAATTACGCAAGTATGCCGCTTGCAATGCATCTGCAGGGCGGAAAGCGATATCATTTGTTCATGCGGTTCAAGATTCAGACAGAATCACAGTGGCTGAATCTGCATATCAAGGAGGCAGGTTCTAAGCGGCTGCAAATCATTCATCGTCATAAGGTTCAGCCGAACGATGCAAAGGAATGGGTGACCATTTCCAAGGATTTTGTACCAAATAATGATATTTATTCAGAATTTATGGTTGGTGCAATGCAGATTGCAGGCGAGGGCAGATTCCTTGCGATTGACTATATTTATATCACCGATTAAGCGAGAAAATCACATAAAATAAGAACCAGCCAGCACCTTGCGGAAAATGCAGGGGGCTGGCTGGTTTGTTTTTATAAGTAACGATCAATAATGAGTTCTTTGAATTGCTCTAACAATTGTTCATCATTGGAGTCAGACGAAATAATTTCGATTTGATCCAGATAATCATAAATTTCTTGCTTGGTTGCATCTTTTCCATTAATTCCAGCATATGGTTTCATGCCAGTTGCTTCTATATATATAATATATTTTCCGTAATTTGGATATAAATTTTGCAAGCCAGGACTGCCACATCCAAGTATCAGATGTCCGACACAATCTGCAAGGTATATTTTATCAATATTATGATCATAAGCAAGCATCGTATGAGAGAATATTTGGCTATCTGTGTTACCACCAAAAGAGCCTTGAAAAGTTCCGTCATCGTATACTTGAAAAATGCAATCAGAACATAATTCATGTCTACCTTTAATATGATCATATCGACCAATGGTTTCTTCTTTTCCATCACCATCAATATCCAGATAAAAAGTAGATTCTAATGTACCTCCATACAACGAAAAGGGGCTGGAATCTTTTCTGATAGTAGTCGGAAGTAAAACTGTATCAACCATTCCAGCAGCGTGTTCTGCATAGAGGGAAAGCGTTTTGACAGCGTCCTCAACGGTAACGATGCCATCTTGATTGAAATCGGCAGCCTGTTTTTGCAATTCTGTGAAACTTGGCGATTGTCCGGCAGCAGTTGCAGCATAGTAGGAAAGCGTGGCGACAGCATCAGATACTGTGACATCCGCATCTCCATCGACATCACCATGCCCATAAGCCATTTCATCGAGAAAATCCACGTTGTTCATGTAGGTTTTATACGCTTGTAATTTATCTGAACCATCCGTATTAGCGTTGTAACTACTTATCAATTTGCTTTGATTGTCAGAATAAAATCGATACAACATTTCAGAGCCAAACATATCTGTATAAATATATCCGAGAAAGGTTTCACCTGTATTTTTGTCTTGAATGATATGAAATTTGTAATTCATATGGTCGTTTGAAATTCTCTTATATAGAGTATATGATTCTGAATTTGTGTCAAATACAGAATAAACATCTGATATAGAATAGCCATCTCTTTTAGAGCCAACATAGTAGTAACCAATTGTTTCTTTTTCGCCGTCACTGTCAATATCAATATGAAATTCTTTTTGAAATGTTCCCGTGTATCTTTCTACTTGAATGGTTTCCGGAAACAAAACAACATCTTGTGCAGATGCGGAACAGGGCTGAACGGCTGCCAGCAAAGCAGCCGCCGCAACCCCCAGTCCCAATTGCAAGATTCTTTTTCTCGCTGTCATGGTTAAATCCTCTGAGCCAGCTTTTCGGAATATTCACTGCGAAATGCTCCGAATCGGTCTTCATCCAATGCTTCCCGAATTTTTTCCAGCAGGGTATTATAGAAATACAGGTTGTGTGTAACGGCAAGCCGTCCGGCAAGCTGTTCCTTTGCCTTGAACAGATGGCGAATATACGCTCTGGAGAAGTTCTTGCAGACAGGGCAGTCGCACTTCGGGTCTAACGGCTGTGGGTCGGTTTCATAGCAAGCGTTTGTGATGTGTAAAATGCCGTCCCAGGTGAACACCGTGCCATGCCGTGCATTTCGGCTCGGCATAACGCAGTCAAACATATCAACCCCTCTTGCAACCGCTTCAATGATGTTGGACGGTGTTCCAACGCCCATCAGATAACGTGGCTTGTCCTTTGGCATGAACGGTTCAACTTCTTCGATGATATGATACATCACATCCGTTGGTTCGCCAACTGCCAGACCGCCGATGGCATAGCCATCTAAGCCCATCGTAGCAATTTCTTTCATGTGTGCTGTCCGTAAGCCGTCAAACGTACCGCCCTGATTGATGCCGAACAAAAGCTGATGCTGGTTGATGGTGTTCGGGTCAGCGTTCAGCTGTGCCATTTTTTTCTGGCAGCGTTCCAGCCAACGAACCGTACGGGCACAGGATGCCTTGACATAGTCGAACGGGGATGGATTTTCTACGCATTCATCGAATGCCATAGCAATGGTAGAAGCCAGATTAGATTGAATCTGCATACTTTCTTCCGGCCCCATGAAAATCCGTTTCCCGTCAATATGGGATTGGAAATAAACGCCCTCTTCCTTGATTTTCCGCAGCTTTGCGAGCGAGAATACCTGAAATCCGCCGCTGTCTGTGAGAATCGGCTTGTTCCAGTGCATAAACTTGTGCAGACCGCCCATTTGCCGGATAACGGTATCACCTGGACGAAGATGTAAGTGGTACGTGTTGCAGAGTTCGACTTGACATTTTAAGTTTGCCAAGTCCACGGAAGAGATACCGCCTTTAATGGCAGCAGCTGTTCCAACATTCATGAAAAATGGGGTTTGAATCGTGCCGTGTACGGTTTCAAAAACGCCCCGTCTGGCAGCTCCTTCTGTTTTGATACAGGTATACATAATAACTCCTTTTCGATTAAAATTTAAGATTCAGAACCGGATATCCCGGTTGTATTTGTGGTATAAGCTGTGGAAAAAGTCTGTTTTAGTTTGCGGATGTCCTGCATGATGTGATCCAAGGCACATAGAATTTGTTCCAGTTGCAAGGCTTCCTGTGCATCAATTTTTCCATCCTGCATAATGGTGACCAATTGCTGAGAGATGTCGTGCATAGACTGCGAAGAACCTAAGAATTGCAATACCAGCCGATCCATGGTTTCGGTAATTAGGGTATCGTGCAGCGGTGCTTTCAGCAAGGCATCCAAGGAAACATGAAAATAGTCGCTGATGGAAATGAGTTTTTCGATTTCTGGAAAAGAAATCCCCGATTCCCATTTGGAAACGGACTGACGGCTAACGTGCAGTTCATCTGCAAGATCCTCTTGTGAGAGATTGGCTTGCGTTCGCAGTAACCGCAGTTTGTCCGAGAAAAACATGGTAATAAACCCTCCTGTAAAATTGGAACGAAAATATACAATCATTTTATTATAGCACAAAAGCGGTGAAATTGTCAATTTTTTTGCAAAGAAAAAACCGCTGCACTGCAAGAGCAGTACAACGGTTTTGAAATCAGTTGTCAGATAACACCGACAGCTGCAAAAATCAAGACTAAAATACCGAGAACAATTCGATACCAGCCGAAAACGGTGAAGTCATGTTTGCGGATGTAATCCATCAGGAATCGAATGATAAAGATGGAAACCACGAACGCACTGACCATGCCGACCAGCAGAACGGCAAATTCCATGCCGGTGAAGTGGAAGCCAAACTTGACCAGCTTTAACAGGCTTGCACCAGCCATGACCGGAACGGCTAAGTAGAACGTAAATTCTGCCGCAGCGGTACGGGAAACGCCCAGCAGCAACGCTCCGACAATGGTCGCACCAGAACGGGAAGTACCTGGGAATACGGCTGCAATCAGCTGAAATACACCAATCAGCAACACGGTTTTGTAATCCAGTCCGCCGATGGAATGAATACGGGGTTGTTTGGTTTTCTGCCAGCGTTCAATCACAATAAACGCAACACCAAACAAAATCAGCATAATGGCAACTGTAATCGGATTATAGAAGAGTGCATGAAAGACATCATCAAACAGCAACCCAACTACCGCAGCCGGTACGCAGGCAACTAATACCTTGCACCACATCTGCAAAATATTTTTCTGCACACACGCCCCGAATCCAGTTTTCGTCAGGGGGTTGGGGTTGGTTTCTTTCTTGTGAAACGGCCAGAGATTTTTCCAGTAGATGACAACGACCGCAAGAATTGCACCCAGCTGAATGACCACATCGAACATTTCTTTAAATGCATCGCTGGCATCCAGTTTCAGGAAGGCATCCACTAAAATCAGGTGTCCGGTGCTGCTGATGGGCAGCCATTCGGTCACACCCTCGACAATGCCTAAGAAGAGTGCTTTTAAAAGTTCCCAAAACATCAGTAAAAAACTTCCTTTCCTTATTGTTTTTTTATTATAGCACAGATATGCAGCAACGTCAATTTGTTTGCCTGATTTTTTATAGAAATTTATAGATTATGAGCAGAAATTTGGAGGTAGCAGGAAAATTAGGATACTTTTTTCCGAATTGCTTTACAAATATCGTGAAAAATGCTATACTAAGACCAATACAGACATGAAAGGAGCAGGCTTCTATGCAATCGACTACACAAGCATCTGCATTTGAACAACTTCAGCTGAAATATTTACAGCGGCTTGCGGAACAATATCCAACCATCGACAAAGCAGCGGTGGAAATTATCAATTTGCAAGCCATCTTAAACCTTCCAAAAGGAACAGAACATTTTATCACCGATATTCACGGCGAATATGAGGCATTTTCTCACGTGCTGAAAAATGGTTCTGGTTCAGTCAAGAAAAAAATTGACGAAGTATTCGGACATACCTTGACACACGCTGACAAAAAATCACTGGCAACGCTGATTTATTATCCGCAAGAAAAAATGGATATTGTCAAAAAGACAGAACGGCATATGCGGGACTGGTACAAAATCGTTCTTTATCGACTGATTACGCTCTGTAAAACACTGTCCTCAAAATATACCCGTGCAAAAGTACGGGCAGCCATGCCGCAGGACTATGCCTTTGTAATGGAAGAGCTGATTACCGAAAAGCCGGAAATCCTGGACAAAGAGGCATATTATGAAACGATTATTGATACCATTATCCAGACTGACCGGGCAGAATCGTTCATTGTTGCCATGTCCGAACTGATTCAGCGGTTGGCAGTGGAGCACCTGCATATTTTAGGGGACATCTATGACCGTGGCCCTGCTCCGCATAAGATTATGGATAAGCTGCTGCAATATCACTCTTTGGATATTCAGTGGGGCAATCATGATATTGTATGGATGGGAGCAGCTGCCGGACAGCTTGCCTGTATCGCAACGGTTATCCGCAACTCTGCTCGATATTGCAACTTGGACATTTTAGAAGATGGATATGGCATCAACTTGTTGCCACTGGCAACATTTGCGATGGCAGTTTATCAGGATGACCCCTGTTCTCAGTTCAAGCTTTCCGGAAACCCGAAAACTTCCAGCACCGCAGAAACTGCCCTGCATATGAAAATGCATAAGGCGATTGCCGCAAAAGTAAGGCATTCTGCGCCGGGAAAAGTTAACTTATGGTAATTTCCGTATTATTTGACCCCGGCGCGGATGCGGCTCAGGCTTTGGGGCGTGAGGAAGAGGTAGGCCGCAAGGTCTTTCAGGGCGATGCGCTGCAGCAGCTGGGGATATTCGCGCAGCATGCGGCCGTACTGTTCGCGTTTGCCGCGCCAGGCATAGTCGGCGAAATAGTCCTCGTGGCGGCGCAACTGCTCCTCGGCCATGCGCCGTCCCCAGTCGGCCAGTTCGGCGTTCCCGGCGAAAAGCTCGTCCATGCGGGCGCGGGGGATGCGTACCAGCGTCGCGGGCTCCATTGTTTCGATCGTCTGGCGCGATAAGCCGCCGGGCTGTGTGCCGAGCGTCGAGGTAGCCGGGTCGCCCTCGAACGAGAAGGAGAAGATGACGCACTTGTCCTCGCGCATGACATACGTGCGCACCGAACCTTCGGCCACGAAGCAGACGTCCGCACAACCTGGAAGGAACCCTCCAGGCTGCTCAGCTGGATCGGGATACCCCCACAGGCGCTGACACAGTTGATAAAGTTCGGAAAGACATAGCAGAACTTGCTGTCCTCGTCCCCACCGTTTCCGGTCTTTGGCGTAATCGCGATAATCGGCTTTCTCATTGCTTCATTCCTCCGTTGATGATTGGTTTCTTATTCGTCATGCTGCCCGGGCTGCCGCAGTGAGGCAAAACCAGAGTCAGGCTGTTCTATAAAATACAGGAAGATTGCGGCTGCCAGTTCCTTCCAAAAGGCGGCCGCAAACAAAAATTCGGCCAGGCTGCCGCCGCCGGACAGGACGCTGTCGATCCGTTCCCGAATCAGCAGCACCACAAAGGCGCGGTCCAGCTTCTGCAGCTCCTCGCCCAGCGCGCGCAGGTCGCTCCAGTTTTCCCAGTCCACCGGGCGCTGACGGGCCTCTTTTGCTGCGCGCAGCAGCTCCTGCAAAAAGTCCCCGAAGGCATATTCCCTTTCCGGGCTCACCCCCAGCGCCTCCCCCAAAAATTCGGCAGCCATCATCATCTGGCGCGAGAGGGTGAAGGCGGCGGGCCTTCCTGTGTGGACCGCCCTGCGGCGGAACTGACGCAGCATCCGGCGCATTACGCCGGCGCGCAGCGCCATAAACGAGCGCTCATCCCGTTGACGTGCCCGCTCGAACAGCTTTTCCGACTGGGCGCGCAGAACTGCCGTGTAGAAGAAAGCGCTGTCCTTCTGGAAGGTGTAGAGCTGGCCGTCCGCCTCCCCAAAGGCTTTGCGCGCGTCCAGATAGCCCAACTGGATATTCCGCCGGGCCAGCTTCTCCTCAAACTTCAAAAAGGAACCGAGCGACCACAGGCTGCAGATCAGCGTCACCTGCTTCTCCGGGTCGCGGACCCGATGGGTAATGCCGATCGATTCCAGATCGACCGCAATCACCCGGTCCGCCCCCATCTTCAGCGCCAGGTTGACCGGCATATTGTCGTGGTAGCCGCCATCCATATAGCGCCGCCCGTCGATTTCCTTGGTCTGAAATGCCGGGAAACAGGCGGCGGAGGCCATCAGGTACTCCTGCAATTTCCCTTTTGGGATGTCCTTCTTCATCAGCTCCAGCG
>OGWV01000468.1_pt1 | contig 24461 bp, 19 predicted proteins | sample 1576081 | NCBI WGS metagenome assembly OGWV01 (sample SAMEA3541541, study PRJEB24748) | human gut metagenome | biome: human gut; feature: human-associated habitat; material: faeces | place: China | collected 2012 | reverse complement strand
TACCATCAAAGGGTGGCGACTCTAAAGAAGGATGGCATTCTGCTTGGACAGGTAGTGTAGTCACAGATAGTCAGGGGATTTCTGGTATCCAAAACGAAGAACCTGTCGCCTATTTTACTGGACTCATGGATGATGGAAGCCAGGCAATCTATGCTAGTGCATCAAATGACAAGGGAGCTAGCTTTACTAAAGCCTTAAAAGATGGTAAACCTTTATTGACAAAGGAACAATCCTATAACGGTAAAGATTTCCGCGATCCTTATGTCTTCCACTTCAAAGACAAATTACTCATGTATGTCGCTGAAGGTAACGCCTTAGGTGTTTATCAATCTCAAGATGGTATCAACTGGACCAAAGCAGATAGCAAGGGAGACTCCAAAATCCTACCCGAAACATTTTTTAAGGGGCGTAACTGGCAGGACAACGCTCCTATCGAGTGTCCCGTTCTCAAAACAATGACAACAACCGACGGTCAGGACAAGCAAGTTCTCTTTTTTGGAGCTAAGGATACAGCTTCAGGCGAAACAACTGGAACCTACTATACTGTAGGGCATTTAGATGGTAACGGCTTATTTATTGTAGATACAGAAACAAAACGCTTAGATCAAGGCTCAGACTATTATGGCGCTAACTTCACTGGAAGCGATCGAATTGAAGAAAGCAACCATAACCTTATCAGTCTTGGCTGGGTTGGTATTTGGAACTACTTCACGTCAGGCATTCACAGTGACCAAGAGGCCAAGAGTGATTTTCTAAAAACTATCGGATTTTACGCTACACCCAGAAAGCTACAACTGGATAAAGACGGTATTATTCAGTCCGCCCCCCTCTATAAAAATGAACAATTAACCCTCAAAAATCAAAACGGCAACATTTCGAGTCAAAGGCCACTCACCAGTGACAATAGAAAACCTTGGATTGATAAAAGTCACAATCAGAATGCTAATGGCCTTCTTGATCTTGCTGGAAAAAATAGTGCAGGATATTACCAACTGCATTTTTCAAATATTAAGAAAGAAGGAGGCTATATCTACATTGATATCTGGCAAGGCTCTGATTACGTTAAAATCGCCTACCAAATAACAAGTGGTACCTATCAGGTCTCTGCCTATGCTGCCGAACTGAATAACAGCATGGATGGTAGTCAAACTGCCTCTTCTTACTATTACGATGGTCTCTTGGGTAACGGTCAAGGTTATAAAGCTGACAGTCTCTATAAGGAAACTGATAATATCACTATAACGCTTATTACAGACAATCGTAGCTTGGAAATTTTCTTCCCCAATGGCCAAACCTACACTCTAGCCAGATTTAATACCTCTGGCAAGCAGGATGTCAAGGTTTTCTCCACTCAGGAAGATCTACTATTAAACTTGAAAATCTACGATGTACACTCATAACAATAATAAAAGTGATGCTGTTTGCATCACTTTTATTATTTTCCAAAGACAGAAACGAGACGTTTAACTCCTTCAGCAACAACTGTAGTTGGCGTAGCTACGTTAAAGCGGAAATGTTTCTCTCCTTCAGAACCAAAAGTAATACCGTCATTTAGCACTACCTTGGCTTCTTCTTTAAGCAAACGTCCAAGTTCATTATGGTCTTGATCATAGGCTGAAAAATCAAGCCAAACCAAGTAAGTTCCCTCAGGTTTCATGACCTTGATATTAGTCTTTTCACTAAGTTCCTTGGTTAAAAGGTCAATATTAGTTTCAAAGACAGTCTTCAATTCCTCTAACCAAGGTTGCCCATAGGTCAGAGCTGCTTGGGTTGTAATCAAACCAATGGTTGGAATTTCATGTTGATTATTTGCCAATTGTTTTTGTTTAAAGGCTTTACGTAAGTCTTCATTTTCGATAATGGTAAAACTGTTTTTGGTACCAGCAATATTAAAGGTTTTAGTAGCCGAACTAAGCACCAAGGTAAAGTCCTTGTAAGCATCTGAAATGGTATTCATAGAGATGTGCTTATTCCCATATAGGGCTAAGTCTTGGTGGATTTCATCAGATACCAAGAGGACACCATGTTTCTGGCACAAATCTGCCACCTTAGTCAATTCTTCTTTGGTCCAGACACGCCCACCTGGGTTATGTGGGCTACAGAAAACATAAAGTTTAACATCATTCTCGACGATATCACGTTCCAATTGTTCAAAATCAATTTCGAAATGCCCATTAACCTTAACAAGACTATTTTCAATCAATCGACGATTATTCAAACGGACCGAACGAGCAAAAGGCGGATAAACTGGTGTGTTGATGAGAACAGCATCACCTTCTTTGGTAAAGGCTTGAATAGCCGTTGAAATGGCTGGAACAACACCTTCAATGAGAACAATACTCTCTTTATCAACGACGTAACCGTGTTGATTTCTTTCCCAATTAATGATGGACTGATAAAGCTCTTCACTTGGATAAGGATAACCAAAAATATGTGTCTCAGCATAGTTGATAACTGCATCCCTAATCTCAGGAACAGGTAGGAAGTCCATATCGGCAACCCAAAGCTCAAGTAGTTCTGGATTGCTTTCAGCTTCGTGCCATTTCATGGTATTTTGATCCAAGCGATTTGGTTGTGTTGTAAAATCATAACGTGTCATAGATAACTCCTTAAAGACTAAGGGCATTTTCCAAGTCAGCAATCAAATCTTGTGCTGCTTCAATACCAATTGAAAGACGAAGCAAGTCGTCTGTCAAACCATAGGAAGCACGCACATCACCTGGAATATCTGCGTGGGTTTGTGTCGTTGGGTAGGTAATCAAGCTTTCGACACCACCTAGACTCTCCGCAAAGGTAAAGACTTTAAGAGAATTGATAATGGTAGGAATCTTGTCTTGATTAGCCACTTTGAAGGAAATCATACCACCCTTGCCTGGATAGAGGACTTCCTTAACAGCTGGTGACTTTTCTAAGAAAGCTACAACTTCTTGAGCATTGGCTGTCGATGCCTCCATACGAAGTTTTAAGGTCTTAAGACCACGCATAAGCATATAGCTATCAAATGGTGACAAGGTAGGACCAGTAGTATTGAGGTTATAATAAAGTTTATCGTAGAATTCTTGGTTGCTGGTCACAACAACACCAGCCAAAACATCATTATGCCCTGATAGGTATTTAGTAGCTGAATGTACAACGATATCAGCCCCTTGAGTAATCGGTGTTTGATAGATTGGGCTATAGAAAGTATTATCAACAATAACCACCGCACCCTTGTCATGAGCAATTTTGGCCACTTTTTCAATATCAAACTCAATCATAAGTGGGTTTGTCGGTGTTTCGATGTAGACAATATCGGTATCTTCTGTAATAGCCGCAATCATCTCGTCTTCTGTATTTGTGTATTCAAAAAAGAAACGCCCTTCTTTTTCCTTGTCATTAAACCAACGGAAAGAACCTCCGTAAAGGTCACGCGCAGCTACAACCTTACTGCCTACTGGGAAAATTTCAAAGGCCAAAACAATGGCGCTCATCCCTGAACTTGTCGCAATAGCATAATCTGCTTTTTCAATAGCTGCAAGTGTTTTTTCCACTGTTGCGCGTGTTGGATTTTTAGTTCGTGTATAGTCAAAACCAGTAGAATGGCCAAATTCTGGATGTTGGTAAGTTGTTGAAAAATGAATTGGTGAAGCCAAGGCTCCTGTTGCTTCATCCGAATTGATTCCTGCGTGTGCCAAAATGGTTTCTAATTGATATTCTTGTGTCATAATGTGCCCTTTCTACATGGTAAAGTGGATATACTCCATATCTATGACCTCTATTTTATCACTATTTTCTGAAAATAATGGTAAGTTCATCATACGGATTCTTGATAGTTAGTTATAGTTTATTTCTATAACCTAAAAAGACAGATAGATGCTGACTATAATTTAAAATAAGCCCAATTTTTGAGATTGTCAAAAGTAGGTTTTCAAGCATCAAAAAGTGCCTGAAACATCATAGTTTCAAGCACTAAGAAATGATTTAAAAGTCTCGCTGCAATCCGAAGTAAGCTACTGACTTACTTTTTATCAAATAAGCGATATCTGATTTCTTCCAAAGCCATAATAACAAACGGACAAGCAAGTAAATAGAGCCAATCATCAAGTCCAATAGGTGCAGTGTTAAATAGCGTGTGGAAGAAAGGCACGTAAGACAGGATGATAAAGAGAACAATTTCTAAAACAATCCCTAAGCTAATAATCCGATTAGCAAATGGTTTAACTTGGAATATAGACCCTCTACCTTTACGACTATTCATAGCCATACCAATTTGGGTAAAGATAATAGCACCTAAGGTCATGGTAGTTGCCTCTCGATAGAGAGGACCTGAGCTGGCCAAATGGTTTAAGTTACCTTGATTAACCCAATAATTAAGGAAGAAAGCCCCCATAGCTAAGGCTGCTTCAATCAGTCCATACCAGACAAAAGCTTTAATCAATAATTGTCGATTGAGCAAGCGATCTGAAAGACGTCTTGGCGGTCTATCCATAACGCCCTCTTCAGGTGGTTCAACCCCCAATCCCAAAGCAGGTACCATATCTGTCCCCAAGTCAATAGCTAGGATTTGCATAACCGTTAAGGGAAGAGGTATGCGTCCCAAAGAGAACAAGAAGAAAGCAGAGGGTACGGCTTCTGGCGTGTTGGAATTAAAAATATAAGTCAGGAATTTTTGAATATTTCTATAAACCGCACGACCTTCTTCGACAGCATGAACAATAGAAGCAAAATGATCATCTGTTAAAATCATATCGGCAGATTCCTTGGCAACATCAGTTCCTGATAGCCCCATAGCTACACCGATATCAGCTTTTTTAAGGGCAGGGGCATCATTAACACCATCACCAGTAACAGCGACAACTTCGCCAAGTTCTTGAAGGGCATTGACCACACGGTATTTTTGTTCAGGTGCTACACGAGCAAAAACGATTTCGCCTTTAAGAGCTTCTTTAAGCTGATTGTCATCCATGTCTGCCAGTTCAAGGCCTGAAACAACACGTGCATCGTCCCCTTGTACAATTCCGATTTTCTTAGCAATGCTAAGAGCTGTCAAACCATAATCACCTGTCACCATGATAATACGAATACTAGCTCTATGGCATTTTTCAATGGCTTCACGCACACCCTGACGTGGCGGATCACTCATGGCAACCAAGCCTAGAAAGACCATATTGTCCTCCAAGGTCTGCATGTCCCACTTGTCTTCTCCAATATGCTCACTGTCTAAAGGTCTATAGGCCACAGCTAAAACACGTAAACCGTCTCGGGCAAACTGGTCGTTGGCCGCAAGGATAGCCTGACGCTCAGTAGCTGTCAATGATTTAATCATTCCTTGATTATCATAATAGTCTGAGCAAAGCTCCATCACTTCTTTCGGAGCACCTTTTGTGATGGAGATATGATGACTGCCATCCAATCCTGACTCAAGCTTATGCACTGTTGTCATCCGTTTACGATCAGAATCAAAGGGGATTTCCTTGAGGCGAGGGGCCCAAGTATGATTGTCATTTAAATTAATTCCTGCTTTTTCGGCGAGAACATTAAGACAAGCCTCAGTTGGATCACCTAAAATTGTAAAATTGGGATTATCAGCACTAGGGGCCACAACTTGAGCATTACTAGCCAAATGAGAGAATCGGACCAAACGATTAAGAAGCTCATTTTCTTTAAGAGAAACAGGTTGCCCTTCCTGCTCAATCTGTCCTTCTGATGCATAACCCAGCCCAGTTACCTCATAACTGTCTGACAAAGTCCACAGATGGTTAACCGTCATGGCATTTTGCGTCAAAGTCCCTGTTTTATCCGAACAAATAACAGAAGTTGCTCCCAACGTCTCAACCGAAGACAGTTTCTTAACCAAAGCATGGTCCTTAGCCATGCGCTGAACGGCCATGGCTAAAGATAGAGTAACTGTGGGAAGAAGTCCTTCAGGAATAAAGGCCACAATCATCCCCAATGCAAAAATAAAGGCTTGAGACAAAGGCTGATGGACAAATAGAGTCGCTGCCACCATAAAGAAGAGACCTACAGACACCGCAATAACTGAAATCTGTTTAGTCAAATGGTCTAATTCTTTCTGAAGGGGACTCTTTTCCTGAGCAAGATTCTGTGTCAAATCCGCAATCTGTCCAAACTCAGTTTTCATCCCGATAGCAGATACTATAAAATGTCCAGAACCAGAAGAGACAGTAGTCCCTGCAAATACCATATTGTCATACTCTAACTCAGTCTTGTCGGGAGTCAAATCTGCTTGATCTGACTTATAAATAGGATTAGACTCACCAGTGAGGGCAGACTGGTTAACCTGCAAATCTGTCACAGCGACCAAGCGTCCGTCTGCAGAAATACGGTCTCCTTCTTCAATGAAAACCAAGTCACCTGGCACCAAGTCCTGAGCTAGAATCTTATCCTCCTTACCATCACGAAGAACTCGCGCATAGGATGGAAGAAGCTTATTAAGAGCTGCCGTCGCCTGACTTGCCCTATATTCTTGAATAAAGCTAAAGAGACCATTAATAATGTTGACCAACCAAATTGCAATCCCCAACTCTAAGCTATGAGAAAGCATGGCGATAAAGCCACCGACCCACAATAAGAGCGCCATAAGACTAGTAAAATGCCTGAAAAAGACCAACCAAATAGGCTCCTTTTTACTTTCCTTCAATTGGTTAGGGCCATACGTCGCCTGCCTCTCCTTAACCTCTTGTAAGCTCAAACCTTGAGTGCTTGTCTGCAAGACTTGGTAAACTTGTTCGGGAGGATAGGTCCCTAATTTTATATGTTCTTGTCTAGAATCAACCATAATCCTTTCCTCGATTCTAAATCATTAAAACGATTTCATTTTTTCACCCCTATTATACTCCTTTTTCAGAAAAGGTTGAAAAGAAAAAAACCAAGCCACATGACTTGGTTTAGATTTTATTTAATATGTAATTTAGCACGTAGGCTAGCTGCTCGAGCACCAAGTAGTTGGTCAGCCATACGAGTTACAAGAGCAAGAACGCCATAGACACCGATTCCAAGGCCTCCTCCAATGACCAAGTAAATCACACTACCCATACGGCTTGTTGGTGACAGTACAAACTGGAACAACCAATAGAAGACCGCAACTGGAATAGCCATGAGCACTGTAAGGATACAGATGAGCAAGGCTTTTCTAAACACTGTCTTACGACTAAAGTGCGTAACAGTGTGGAGGTGATTATACATGAGAGCAATCGGAACACCTAAACCGATGGCTGTTGAAATAACCGGGCCAAGGGCTCCTAGGAAAATAATCAATGGTAACTGTAGGATTGCCTTAACTAAAACCCCAATCGCAAAATAGTTGATAGCTTTGCGGGTTTCAAAGATTGCCTGAAGCATTGGTGCTAAAACGCTATACAAGGCCAAGAAAATAACTTGAATCAGACTGGCTACAAAGAGCAAGTGGGCCTGACTATCTGGCGCACCATAAAAGACTGTATAAAGTGGTTTAGCTAAAATCACTGATCCTACAATGGCAGGAACAATAAAGAGCAAAAGCAACTGTAAGTTATTGATAATCAGTTTAGCCGCTCCCTTAAGATCTTTCTTAACCATATTTTCCGTCAAGAGTGGAATCCCAACCCCGGCAATAGAAAGAGCAACGGCAATCAAAATCATGGTAATCTTACTTGGGTTTGAAGACAAGTAAGCATAGAGAACCTGAAGTTGACTGTTACTATAGCTTGTAAACTTCTCCATAGTACGGATAAAGGTCCATTGATCAATCAGTTGGAAAAGCTGAATAGCAGATCCAGTGATAATAAAAGGGACAGCTTCCTTAAAGGTTTCAATAACAATTGCAGTTGGATTGATATCCGGATGAACAGCCTGCTTGCCAAAAAGACTCTTGAGCTTGCCCTCCTTCCAAAGGTAGAAGAAAAGCACCCCATAACTAGCCAACATACCGATAAAAGCGGCAAAAGTCGATTGGACAACTGCTGTCACATAATCGCCTGTCCCAATTTTCATGATGAAGAAGGTCGCCAACAGCATCCAAATAACACGGATAATCTGTTCCGCAATCTGACTTAAGGCATAAGGCTTCATATTGTTAAAGCCTTGGAAAAAGCCTCGTAAAACAGACATGGATGGGAAAATAACAACTGCCCAAGAAAGACTACGCATGACGCGAACCAGATCCTCGTCTCCCCCAGAAAGGTAAGACATCCACGGCGAAGCAAAGTACATGAAAACGCCAAAGATCAGTCCGAGACCAATCATGTAATACAAGATACGCTTGAGTAAGAAGAAACTCGTCTCCATTTTTCCAAGTGTGTTGTATTTAGACACCTGTTTGGCAATTGCGACTGGAATACCCGCTGTTGAAATCAAGAGGAAAAGAGCATAAATATTATACCCTTGACCAAAAAGGGCATTGGCTTGGTCACCTTGTTTACCCATCCAAGCATACCAAGGAATAATGTAGAGTGCTCCCAGTAGACGACTGATAATATTGGATGCTGTCATCCATGCCGTCCCTCTTAGCATCTGCTGCTGCTGTGTATCAGTTTTAGTTTCAGTCATAACTTTCCTTCTAGAAAATAAAATATAATTTAGTTTATTATAAACTTTTGGCTGTGACTTGTAAAACAAGAACATTAAGGCTAAAATAGGAACTATGATTACTATTGAACAAGTTCTAGAGGTTCTTAAAAAGGACCATAATTTTAGAGATATTATCGACCAAGACAACTACTACTATTCATGGACTGAGGTGACTTTTGATCATCTTTCTTATGATAGTCGTGATGTCACACCATCGTCCCTCTTCTTTGCCAAAGGAGCTGCTTTCAAGCCTGAATTTTTAGAGAATGCTGTCAAAGCTGGCTTGAGTTTCTACGTGGCTGAGAAAGATTATCAAGTGGGAATACCTGCCATTATCGTATCAGATATTAAGCAGGCTATGAGCCTCGTTGCTCAGGCCTTCTACCAATACCCTCAAGACAAGCTTAAATTGCTGGCTTTTACTGGGACAAAAGGGAAAACTACAGCAGCCTACTTTGCCTTCAATATTCTCAAGCAAAGTCATAAACCTGCTATGCTTTCAACCATGAACACGACATTAGACGGAAAAAACTTCTTCAAGTCTACCTTAACAACACCTGAGAGTTTGGACCTTTTCCGTATGATGGCTGAAGCTGTTGCTAATGGTATGACCCATCTGATTATGGAAGTCTCAAGTCAAGCCTATCTGACAAAGCGTGTCTATGGATTGACCTTTGATGTAGGTGTCTTTCTTAACATCAGCCCAGACCATATTGGGCCTATTGAACACCCAACCTTTGAAGACTACTTCTACCATAAGCGTCTCCTCTTGGAAAACAGTCGAGTTGTTATCGTTAATAGCGGTATGGATCACTTTGATTTTATTGCTAAGGAAGTTGCGGATAAAGAGCATGACTTCTATGGTAAAAACTCCGACAATGCTGTTAAACATGGCTCAGGATTTAGCTTTAAGGCAAGTGGGAAGTTAGCCGGTGACTATGATATCCAACTTATCGGTGACTTTAACCAGGACAATGCTATGGCTGCTGGTCTGGCCTGCCTACGTCTCGGAGCTAACCTTCAAGACATCAAGGAAGGAATCGCTCAAACCTCTGTTCCAGGGCGTATGGAGGTTCTAACCCAAACTAATGGGGCTAAGATATTTGTTGACTATGCTCACAATGGAGATAGCCTAGATAAGCTCTTACAAGTCGTAACCAGCCATCAAGATGGTCGTATTAGTCTAATTCTAGGGGCTCCTGGAAATAAAGGTGAAAGCCGTCGTAAAGACTTTGGACATGTCCTCAATACCTACCCTGATGTTGATATCATCCTAACAGCCGATGATCCTAACAAGGAAGATCCTCTTGCTATCTGTCAGGAAATTGCTAGCCACATCAGTCGCGAGGTTCGTATCATTGTTGATCGAGAGAAAGCTATTAAAACAGCAATGTCTGAGACTATAGACTCCAAAGACGCTGTGGTTATCGCTGGTAAAGGTGCCGATGCCTTCCAGATTGTAAATGGTAAACGTGATAACTATGCTGGCGATATTGAAGTCGCTAAGAAATATTTGTAAAGATTTAATTAAAAAGATTCAATGATGTGTCATTGAATCTTTTTAATTCATCTCATTTTTACAAATTAAAGCAATACTACCAATAACGTCTCAATTGAGGTGGTTCATAAGACTGGACGAAAGCTTCAATTTCTGAAAAATCATCTGTAAAGAGGAATTTTGCTGCTGTTTCAGCCTCCAAAAAATCATGAGCAACCATGGTATCTAACATCGTTTTCATAGCATCATAATAGCCATTGAGATTGAAGAAAACACAGGGTTTGTCCAACTTACCGACTCGAGCAGCTGCAATAGCTTCAGAGATTTCTTCCAGTGTCCCTAGACCTCCTGGAAGTGCGATAAAGAGATCTCCTTGCTCTAGCATAGCAGTCTTTCGTTCTGCCATAGTTTCTACTATCGTCATTGAGGTTAACCCCTCATAAGCTATCTCCCTATCTTTGAGGAATTGTGGCATAATGCCATGAGCCTGTCCACCATTTTCCAAAACCGTATCACCAAGAACTCCCATAAGTCCCATCTTACTGCCACCATAGACTAGGGTATGCCCATTTTTAGCAATCCACTGACCCAAGGCAATCGTTGCTTTCTTAAAGCTAGGATTATCACCCATATTAGCTCCCAAATAGACCGTTACTTTCATTGAAGTTCTCCTTTTTATTCTATTATAACGCAAAATTCCTGCCATAACTGACAGGAATTTTTTCTTAGTCTTTACGCTCCAAATTACGAAGCATTTCATCAATTTTATTACCGTATTCGATAGACTCATCCTTAATGAAGGTCAAATCTGGAATCTTATACATGGTCAATTTTTTACCAAGTTCACGCTTGATTGTCCCAGTAGCCTTTTCAAGACCAGTTTGTGCTTTTTGGTTATCTGAGGCCAAGGTTGAATGAATGGTGTAAAAAATCTTAGCAGCTGACAAATCACCAAGCATCTGTACATCTGTGATAGTGACATCTTGCACACGTGGGTCACGAACTTTCTTTTGAAGAATTTCATTGACCTCACGTTTGATTTCCATACCAACACGGTCTACACGAAATGAATTTCCCATAGTCTTATCCTTTCTCTCTTATTATGATGGAACAAAAGCCAGGCCAGATGACCTAGCTTTGTCTCCTAAGTAAGCTTTCTTAAAAGCTAACAAAATTAACGTTTAATTTCTTCCATAATGTAAGCTTCGATAACGTCATCAACTTTAATATCGTTATAGTTTTCAATCATCAAACCACCCTCTTGAGCGTTTCCGACTTCTTTAACGTCATCTTTAAAGTGTTTCAAGCTTGCCAATTTACCATCAAAAATAACGACACCATCACGAATCACACGGGCACTTGAATCACGAGTGATTTTACCACTAGTAACCATGAACCCACCGATTGTTCCGACTTTAGAAACTTTGAAGGTTTCACGGATAATAGCTTCACCAATGACTTTTTCTTCAAATTCAGGATCAAGCATCCCTTTCATGGCATCTTCGATTTCTTCGATAACCTTGTAGATGATGCTGTGAAGACGAATTTCAACTTCATCAGTTTCCGCTTGTTGACGTGCTTGTGGTGTAGGACGAACGTTAAATCCGATAACAACAGCATCTGAAGCTTCCGCAAGAGTAATATCAGATTCGTTGATAGCACCTACTGCTGAGTGAACAACATTAACACGAACACCCTCAACGTCAATCTTAAGAAGTGATGCTGCCAAGGCTTCAACAGAACCTTGTACGTCGGCCTTGATGATAACATTAACAGTCTTCAATTCACCAGCTTTAAGGGTATCAAAGAGGTTATCAAGACTAACACGATGTGTTTGTTGACGTTGTTTCATAAGGGCACGTTTGGCACGTTCTTCACCGGCTGCACGAGCTGCTTTTTCATCTTCATAAACGGCAAAATGGTCACCCGCCATAGGCGCTTCGTTCAAACCAGTAATTGAAACTGGTGTTGATGGTGCTGCAGTCTTAATACGACGACCAAGGTCATTGGTCATAGCACGGACACGTCCGAAGGTATTACCAACAACGATTGGGTCTTGAACATGCAAAGTACCTTGTTGAACAAGGAGGGTTGCAACCGCACCTTTACCTTTATCCAAACGCGCTTCAATAACGGTACCGATGGCACGAACTGTTGGGTCAGCTTTAAGTTCTTCCACTTCAGCCACAAGAAGAACTGTTTCAAGCAATTCTTCAATATTTTGACCAAACTTCGCTGAAATTTCAACGAATTCGCTATCACCACCCCATGCAGTTGAGATAACGCCATGCTCTGCCAATTCACCGATTACACGCTCTGGGTTAGCACCTGGTTTATCAATCTTGTTAATCGCAACAATGATTGGAACACCAGCAGCCTTAGAGTGGTTGATGGCTTCAATAGTTTGTGGCATAACACCGTCATCCGCAGCGACAATCAAGATAGTAATATCTGTAACAGAAGCACCACGGGCACGCATAGATGTAAAGGCCGCGTGTCCTGGAGTATCAAGGAAGGTGATTTTCTTACCACCCTCTTCAATTTGGTAGGCACCAATATGCTGTGTGATACCACCAGCTTCTCCAGTCGCAACACGTGAGTTACGAAGGGTATCAAGAAGGGTTGTTTTACCATGGTCAACGTGTCCCATGATAGTAACAACTGGTGCACGTTCTACCATAGCATCTTTATTGAGGTAGTCTTCGTCAACAAAGAAACGTTCGATATCAGCATTATCGACTTCTTCTTTCTTGGTTGCTTCAATACCGTAGTCAACCATCAACAACTCAATAGTATCCCCATCAAGAGATTGGTTCTGAGTTGCCATAACACCCATCATGAAGAGTTTCTTAACGATTTCAGCTGGCTCACGTTTAATACGTTTTGCGATTTCTGCAACCGTCATGCCTTCAGTGTATTCAAATTCTTTTGGTAATTCATGGAATTTACGCTCTGTTACTGGTTTTGGAGCTGAATTACCACGGTTATTTTTACCTTTTTTATTTTTGTTTTTATTCCAGTTACTATTTCGTTGATTTCTCACTTGGTTTTGATTATTCCACTTATTATTTCTTGTTTGCTTAGGTCCATCTTCATTCTCGCGACGATTATCACGTGATTTATCTGGACGTGCCTTTTTACGACGTGTATCTTGTGCTTGCGCAGCTGGAGCTGGTTGAGCAGCCGGTGCTGGCTTGGGAGCTGGCTTAGCTTCAGCAACTGCTTTTTGAGCAGCGACTTCAGCCTGTTGTTTTTCTTTTCTTGCCTTTTCTTGCTCTTTCGCACGGCGTTGCTCTGCAGCTTTTTCTTCACGGAAGCGTGTTTCACTTTGACGTGAATATTCTGCATTTTGCTCTGCTTTCAAGGCTGCTGCACGCGCTTTAAAGTCAATACGTGGACCTGCCTGATTGTTGCGGGCAGCATCGTTACGTTTATTTCGACCTTGATCATTGCGCTGTTTACCTTGGAAATTACGGTCACGATTACTATTGTTACCACGGTTCCCATTATTACGGTTGCCTTGACCATTTCCATTTTGGTTGCGACGATCATTATTCTGACGTTTACCTTGATCGTTCCCTTGTTGATTTCGGTTACGATTACGGTTGTCACGGCCTCCGCCGTTTTGACGACGCTCTGCTTCTGCCTTGGCACGTGCTTCACGTTCTGCCTTAAAATTACGGCTTTGTGGTTTTTTCGGAGTCGCAGGGGCTTCTTTGACTTCAGCCTTTGATGTTTCTTTAGCTGGAGCTGATTTGGCAACAGGTACCTTATCAACCTTAGGCGCTACCTTTTCCTCTTTAGGAGTTGGTGTCGCTTTAGGAGCTGGCTTGCTTTCAGCCTTAGCTGTTCCCCCTTTTAAACTTGAAGTGATACGATTAGCATCAGCTTCTTCAACTGATGAGGAATGGCTCTTCACAGAAAGACCAAGTTCTTGAGCTTTTGCAACAACAACCTTGCTTTCTACACCAACCTCTTTTGCGATTTCATATAATCGTTTCTTTGACACGTGATGTCCTCCTATTCTTTAGTCCATAAGAGTCCTCATTTTCTTTGAAAATCCAGCATCAACTACAGCAACCGTTTTTCTTGGTTTACCAATAGCCATGCTTAATTCCAGTGCGTTAAACACTGTGGAGACTTCTATATTATAGTAGTTACATTTATCAGTCGTCTTTTTAGTCACGTTACTACCAGCATCATTGGCAAGAAAAACTAGTCTCGCCTGTCCTGATTGAACTGCCTTGATGACAAGTTCTTCGCCAGAAATAAGCTTTCCAGCTCTTTGTGCTAGTCCCAACATATTTGACAATTTTTCTGTGTTATTCAAGACCTAACTCTCTTCTTTTGACCTTGTGATCCACATAAGCAATGAGTTCATCATAAAAACTTTCAGGAACATCCATAGAGAAACTATGGTTAAAAGCACGTTTCTTTTTAGCTTGGAGAGCTTCTTCATTATCTAGTTTAATGTAAGCACCTCGGCCATTTTTCTTTCCTGTTGGATCAATGAAAATCTCACCATCTTTAGTTTTTACGATGCGGAGCAAATCACGTTTATCAATGATTTCTCCTGAGACAACTGATTTGCGTAAAGGTATTTTTCGTGTTTTAGCCATCAAACACCTCTATGTTCTTCTTATTCTGTTTCTGTTGTTTCAGTTACTTCTTCTGTTGTGACTTCAACAGGTGTAGCATCTTCTGCAACAATCTCGTCAACAACTTCCTCAGTAGCAGCCTCAGCTTTTTCAGCTTCGAGTGCTTCATATTCAGAAGCTGACTTGATGTCAATACGGTAACCAGTCAAATGAGCTGCCAAACGAACGTTTTGTCCACGACGACCAATTGCAAGAGATAATTTGTTATCTGGTACAACTACTGTCGCACGTTTGCTATCATCTTCGTCAAAGAGAACATAGTCCACTTCAGCCGGCGCAATAGCATTGTAGATAAATTCAGCTGGATCTTCAACCCATTGAATAACGTCAATATTCTCCTCAACAGGAACTTCAATTCCTGTCTTAGCATCCAAACGTGTTGGGTGGAAACGGCTGACAACTTTCTTGATGTTGCTTCCACCACGACCAACGATAGTACCAATAGCATCAACGTTAGGGTTGTGACTGCGAACAGCAACTTTGGTACGATCACCAGCTTCACGAGACACGCTCATGATTTCTACAGTTCCATCAAATACTTCAGGAATTTCTTGTTCCATGATACGTTTGATGAATTCTGGATGGCTACGGCTTACAAAGACGTTAACACCTTTAGGGTTGTTTTCAACTTTATAAACATAAACATCGATGACGTCGTGTGACTTAAAGCTTTCGCCAGGAATTTGGTCTTGGCGTGACAATTGAGCTTCGAGCGTTCCAAGATTCACATAAATGAAACGTTGGTCAAAGCGTTCAACTGTTCCTTGCATGATTTCACCTTCATGTTGCTTATAATCATTATAAGTGATTTCACGCATCTGCTTGCGCATCTTTTCCATAATGGTTTGTTTGGCAGATTGCGCTGCAACACGGCCAAATTCATCGACTGACTCTTCAAAACGAATCTTGTCACCAAGCTCGTAAGCAGAGCTGATAGCAAGGGCATCTTTCAAGCTAATTTCCAAACGACTATCAAAGACTTCATCTACAACTTCACGAACAGTATAAACTTGAAAATCACCTGTTTTTTCATTGAATTCAACTACAGCTGATTCTGACTGACCATAACGACGCTTGTAGGCTGACTTAAGCGATTCAACCACAGCATCAATGATGTCTTCCTTGTTAATGTGTTTTTCTTCTTCCAAGACACGGAAGGCTTCTAGCATTTCTTTGCTCATATTCTTTGTTGTTTTAGCCTCTAAAGGCTAAAACTGGCATCCTTTCTTTATTTACACTAAGAGTTTTAGAGTTTGACTGCCAAACGAGCTTTAGCAACTGTTTGATAGGGAATCTCAACAGTTTTATGGCGAGTCTTATCAAGGTAATCAATTGTTAGGGTTTCCCCATCAAAGGCCACCAAGTCACCTTGGAAAATCTTGATCTTATCAATAGCCTTGTAAAGACTAACATTGATATATTGACCAACAGCATTTGTCAAAGCTTCTTTGGTTTTTAAGGGACGCTCTAACCCTGGACTAGAAACTTCCAGCATGTATTGATCCGGGAAAGGATCAGGCTGAATAGTATCCAAGAGGGGACTGATAATTTCAGTCAAGTCTGCAGTATCTTCTACAGTAATACCTCCTGGCTTATCAATCAAAACTGACAAGACATAGTCACCGCCAAGCTTTTCGTACTCGATATCGACCAGTTCGTATGGCTCAGGAATAGCTGGAGCTACGACTGCCGTCACGAGATCAATAATTTTTTGCGACATTATGACCTCCTTACACACACAAGAGACGAAGTTTCTACTCCGCCTCTCTTTCGTTATTTTCCTATATTATAGCATAGCTCAAAAGCCATTGCAAGGAATAACCATATTGCTATCAATTCTAAGCAAAAAGGTTGGGAATCACCCAACCTTATTTATTGCGTCGCTGGAACAGTGCTATAAGTAGTCACACCCGATCCATTATTATTGTATGTAGGGGTTGTCGTACCTTGTTCCTGAACATAATTACCTGTGTTTTCACTATAGTTATTGCTATAGGTAGTACCTCCATTGTAGGTACTTACTGACCCACCACCAGCTGCCTCAGATGTCCCGCCCTCATAATTTGAAGATGCCTCACTCGAAGCCGCACTTCCTTTAGAATTAACGAAATCATCTGAGCCATAGTTAGAGCTACCAGAACCATAGAGAACCAAACTAGTCTTAAGATTAGATTCAGAAACTTTCTTCTTACCAACTTCCTGCTTAATGCGATTTTGCACCTTAAGAATATCCTCAGTGGAGGCTACTTGATAGCTTCCTCCATTGATCATGGCATCCGAACCAGCCAATTGGTATGACTTAATATTTTTAAGGGCATCACTATAACCCATCAAGCTACGCAGAGTATTGGTATCACCAAGGTCAATGCTAGTTTGAACATTTGAACTTACAGCCGACAAAATTTTCTTGTAAGAACCAATAGAGTCCATCTTCAAGAGCTTAGCTACAACTTTTTGAATAACCTCACGTTGACGTTTTTGTCGACCATAGTCACCATCAGGATCATCGTAACGCATACGTGAATAGACTAAAGCTTGCTCACCATTGATTTTATGGGTTCCGGGCTCAACTTTTGCCTGAAATTCAGGTTCATTTTCTGCAATCGAAATTGGAAAATCAAAATGATTCGTTACCTCAATACCACCAACAGCATCTACCAAATCAATCATACCCTGCATATTAATCAGTGCATAATAGTCAATATCAATATCTAAAACCTTTTGAATGGTTGAAATAGCCAAGTCAGCACCACCCTCAGCATAAGCTGAATTTAGTTTTGCTTCACCCGACCCCTCAATATCTGTCAAAAGGTCACGTTCCAAACTGGTCATGGTTGTTTTCTTAGTCTTAGGGTTCACTGTTACCAAAATCATGGTATCAGAGTTTCCTTCCCAGGTTTCCTTACGTTCTTTGGATCCTGTATCTACCCCCATCAAGAGAATAGTTATAGGCTTAGTTTGTTGAATAGCCTTACTATTCCCAGAAATTGCTTTAGAAGCCCTAAACGTTTTTGACAATTCGCCTGTGGCGTAATTATAAGTTGTCGTTAGGTAAATACCAGCAGCTACTACTGTCGTTGCAAAAATCGCCAACAACATCAATAAAATTTTTCGTCCAAGTTTCATGTTTTTTCCTAATCTATAAGTTTAGCCATAAGGTAAACATCTAGAAATTCTCCATTTTTAGTTCTTGCACCACGTTTCTTAGTGCCTTCAATGTCAAATCCAAATTTTTGATAGAGATGAACCGCCCGTTCATTACGTGCTTGAACCGTCAACTCTAAGCGACGGATCTCTGGTGTATGGTCTGCCCAGTCAATCATTGTTTCCATAAGAAACTGGCCAACACCATTCCCCCAGTAGGGTTTAGAAACCGCAATAAATACGTCGCCAATATGACTGGTCTTAGTATCTTGATCAGAGGTAACATTACAAACACCAATGACCTCATGACCCAATTTCGCCACCAAACAAATCTCATTAAGCCTATGCTGATGACTTTCAATATAAGTGGCTAACTGTTCAGCACTCAGTATAGAACTTCTATCATCTTGTGCTAGAAAATCCGATTCCAAGGCTACAGTCTCTAGTAAACGAGCTAGAGAGGCAGCATCCTCTCTTTGAGCTTCCTCAATGACTAATTCTTGCTCAGCCATTTACCATTTCCTCCTGAATCTCCTTACTTCTAGGACCGAAAGATTCAAAAAGTAACTGACGTCCATCTCCATGATGAGATATCGAAATTAGGAGATAATCCCCTAACAGACTCTCATCTAGGAGCTCGCCCCACTCGATGATTGTCACACCTTCACCATACAGAAAATCATCTAAATCAATAGAATCTGGATCATCACCAATGCGGTAGACATCTAAATGATAGAGTGGCAGTCGCCCCTCATACTCCCTTACAATAGTATACGTTGGACTCTTTATCATCTGTGAAATATCCAAACCTTTGGCAATTCCCTTAGTTAAGGTCGTTTTGCCAGCTCCCAGATCACCTGAGAGAACAATTATATCTCCAGAATCGAGCAGTCGACCTAGCTTTTGGCCGATACTAATCAATTCTTCTTCATTTTGACTGTAAATCATGTTTTCATTATATCAAAAAATAAAAATATGGACTAGAATCCACTGTAAAAATACAGTAGAAACTTATAAATATTGAATCATTTAAGTAAGAAGTTAAGATATGTATTTTAATCTTCAATTTACTTTAACCACATCAATCACTCATAGATTAGAAATCATTTTGTAAAACTTACTATAGATTTGAAAGTTAATCAAAAAAACTCTCTCACATTCCTCCAGATAAAAATCGCAAAAGAAAAAGCCTGACAAATGTACAGACTTTTAACTTTCAAGCTTTAGAACACAGCCATACTGATGAAGTTAAGGATAAACAAGATATCCAAAATCCACATAATAAAGTGGACATCCTTAGCTTGACCTTTGACGATTTTGACCAAAGTATAAGTAAGGAACCCAGCTGCGATACCATAGGTAATGCTATATGAGAATCCCATGAAAATAGAAGTGAAGAAGGCAGGAATAGCTTCAGACAAGTCTTCCCAATCGACACTCTTAAGGTTAGAGAGCATCATAACACCTACAATAATAAGAATAGGCGCTGTGGCAGCATTAGGAACGATTGATACCACTGGACTAAAGAAACTAGAAATGGCAAAGAGTACAGCAACCACAAGAGCTGTCAAACCAGTACGTCCACCAGCACCAATACCTGCTGCAGATTCAACGTAAGTTGTAACATTTGAAGTCCCTGCAATGGCACCAATACTTGTACCAACAAGGTCAGAGTAAAGGGCACGGTCAAGAGCTTTTGATTCGTTGTTATCACCTGTTGAAGCAATGATACCAACCTTCTCACCAGTACCGATCAAGGTACCGATAGTATCGAAGATATCAGTCAATGAAAAGGCAAGAATAGCCATAAAGACACCAGGCAAACGAGAAACGTCTGCAAAGAGTGATCCCAATCCCTTAGATCCAAGCGCTGCACCAAAGACCTGACCAAGGTCTTTAATAGATGATGTCAAGCTAGCTGCGTGCCAGTCGATGCTTCCAAGATCAACGACACCAGCAAAAATAGCAATGATAGTCGTTACGAGGATTGAAAGAAGAACACCACCACGAATACCTTTAACAATAAAGAAAATCGCAATCGCAAGACCAATCAAACCTACAATTACAGTTGGATTATTGAAAGCAACCAAACCTGGTGTAGCTGACGATGAAGCTGTAATTGACGCCTTGGCCATGTCAGCACCTTTACCTGCTACAGTGTAGGTATGTGGATTAATTGAGAATTTCAAAAAACCAGCATTTTTAATCCCAACATAGGCAAGGAAAACACCGATACCTGCTGAAATAGCAGATTTGAGAGCTGTTGGAATAGACTCAATAATCATCTTACGTACTTTAGTTACCGTGATGATCAATGAAATAACACCACATAGAAAGACCATTGCTAAGGCCTCTTGCCAAGTGTAACCCAAAGAAAAGACCACTGTGTAGGTGAAGAAGGCATTAAGCCCCATACCAGGCGCTTGAGCGTATGGTAGGTTGGCATAAAAGGCCATCATCAATGTCCCTGCAACCGCACCAATAATTGTTGCTAAGAAAACACCTTGTGCAGGCATTCCTGTTTGGGCCAACATCGCTGGGTTAACAAAGAGGATGTAAGACATGGCAAAGAAAGTTGTCAATCCGGCAGTCACTTCTGTGCGGACATCAGTACCATGTTCTTTCAATTTGAAAAACTTTTCCATGAAAGTTTAGACTCCTTAATAAAAAATATTGTCAAAATCCGAATAATTTCGGAACATTCTCATGTAGAATGCAACATTACTATTCTACATGAAATTATTTGACGGTGCAAGGTTTATTTCCTGAGACTTTTCTTATGAAAAACCGAACGTTCTTAGAAAGCTCTTTCTTAATCACCAACAAAGGACAGATTTTTGCTATAATAGGAACATGACAAAAAAATTGATTGCACTAGATCTTGATGGAACGCTCTTGCGCCCAGATGGAACTATTTCAGAATTTACACAAAAAACGATTAAAGACGTACAAAACAAAGGACACCAAGTCGTTATTGCTACAGGTCGTCCTTATCGTATGGCTATTGACCATTACAAAACACTAGGGTTAGAAACACCACTCATCACTTTTAATGGCTCCTTGACCAATCTTCCAGACCAAGACTGGGCTTATGAGCATTCGGTTAAATTAGATAAGAAATATCTGATTAGCCTCTTACAACGCCATGATGAATTAGAGATGGATTTTCTGGCTAGTGAATATCGAAAACACTTCTATATCACTATGAATCACCCAGAGCGTATTCAACCACAACTCTTTGGTGTTGATAAAATTATTGAGGCTATGCGTTTAGAACCAACTAAAATCACGCGCAACCCTAACGCTCTCCTTATGCAAACTCGTCATGAGGATAAGTACCAACTTGCCGATGACATCAAGAAGGACTTCAAGGAAGAAATTGAAGTTGATTCTTGGGGTGGACCGCTTAATATCTTGGAATTTTCACCTAAAGGCATAAACAAGGCCTACGCCCTAAACTACTTACTTAAGGCCATGCGCAAATCAACGGATGATCTGATTGCTTTTGGAGACGAACACAACGACACAGAGATGTTGGAACTTGCTAAAACTGGTTATGCCATGAAGAATGCTAGCTCTGTCCTTCTCCCCCACGCTAACGAACAAATTGAGTGGACTAATGAAGAGGATGGCGTTGCTCGCAAACTCCAGGAACTCTTTTTATAAATAACAAAAGACACCGAAAATTTCTTCGGTGTTTTTCTTATGATTAAGGTAAAATAGCCACTGCACGCACTGGGGAGCCTGTCGCCTTGTCCCAGTGAGGAAATGCAATCGAAATCAAAGCACCAACGGCTGGAACTTGATCCAATTGATTCAAAACTTCTACCTGATAAATGTTTTGTTCCAAGAGGTAGTATTCGTTTACCAAACCATGTTCTGCTGCTGGAATGCCAGCATCTGTATCAAAAGTCTCATGACCCACAGCCTTAACATGGCGTTCATGAATCAAGAATTCTAGAGCTTCGCGGCTCCAACCTGGACTTTGCTGAACCCCATTTTCATCAAGGTTGCGCATAGCATCTTGATCTGGCCAACGCTTCGACCAATCACTACGAAAAGCGACAAAGGCCCCTTCAGTAATTTTTCCATGCTCTGCTTCAAAGTCTAAGATATCTTGTTTGCTCAAGATAAAGTTTGGATTCGCAGCAACTTCTTTAGACTTGTCGATAACATAGAGTGGTAAAAGAAGATCTTTGAGGGCAATCTCATCCAACCAACGACCACCTTCTACAAAGTGAATCGGTGCATCAATATGCGTTCCGTATTGACCAACTACTGTAAATTTTTGAACATGGAAACCATCTTTTAATGTGAAAAGGTCTTCTTGTTTCAAAGCAGGGAGGGCTGGAAAGTGTGGACTTTCTGCATTAATTTTGTGGGTCAAGTCAACCCATTTCTTAGATTGCAATTCATTATAAATACTTAGTAAATCTGACATAAGGAGGTCCTCTTTTCTTATAGATTTAACCTTAAATAGTTAATTGAAGAAATTATAGCAGCCAACACTAGCTATTACAAGCATTTATCTCATTTTCTTAATCCTATTTTCTCTAGTTAGATATAGCTTAAAACTATATTTAACACTTATTGTCTGAAAAAAAAGTATATTTGCAATAATTTGATGTTTTTTTCAATTATATGACACTTTTGTTACGAAAACCATTGACAAATTCATGATAACGTCCTATAATTAGAGTGTTCTAATTTTCGAGGGACTAAAAAAATATTGTTGTCATTTCATGTCATGAATGCTAATACCAATAATCATTTTTCTATTCCTAAGAAACAATATATAAAAGGAGGAAGAACACTAATGGGTATCGGTATTATTATTGCTAGCCATGGTAAATTCGCTGAAGGTATTCACCAATCAGGTTCTATGATTTTTGGTGAACAAGAGAAAGTTCAAGTGGTTACTTTCATGCCAAATGAAGGTCCTGACGACTTGTACGTTCACTTCAAAGATGCCATTGCTCAATTTGACGCTGACGACGAAATTCTAGTCCTTGCAGACCTTTGGTCTGGATCACCATTTAACCAGGCAAGCCGAATTAAGGAAGAAAATCCTGATCGCAAGATGGTTATCGTGACAGGACTCAACTTGCCAATGCTTATCCAAGCATATACGGAACGTATGGTAGCTCCTGATGCTGGGGTTGAAGAGATTGTCGCTAACATTTATAAGGAAACAAAAGAAGGCGTTAAAGTCCTTCCAGAAGGCCTTATTCCTGAAGAAGACACTAAACCAGCCGACGCTAAACCTTCTATTCCTAAAGGTACCATTCCTGAAGGAACAGTACTTGGTGATGGAAAAATCAAATACGTTTTGGCTCGTGTTGACACACGTCTCCTCCACGGTCAGGTTGCGACTGGTTGGACTCACTCAACTCACCCAGACCGTATCATCGTTGTTTCAGACACTGTTTGTCATGATAAACTTCGTACAAACATGATTAAACAAGCCGCTCCATCTGGTGTTCAAGTTCACGTTATCCCAATTAAAAACATGGTTAAAGCAAACAATGACCCACGTTTTGGTGATACACGTGCTATGCTTCTCTTTGAATCTGTTGAAGATGCTCTCGCTGCTGTTAAAGCAGGTGTTGATGTTAAAGAAATCAACCTTGGTTCTTCAGCTTATAAAGAAGGAAAAGTCAACGTTACTAAGGCTCTTTCATTTGACCAAACAGATGTGGATGCTATCAAAGAGTTGCAATCATTGGGTGTCAAATTTGACGTTCGTGGAGTGCCAAGTGATAGCCCAGCAAACGTTGATGCCTTGATTAAGTCAGCTGAAACTAAATTAGCAGAGAAGAAATAATTTTGGAGGATGCATAAATGAGTTTAGTACAAATTATTTTAGTCGTAATTGTTGCTTTCATCATCGGTTGTAGCTCAGTTAACGACCAAATCGAAACATACCAGCCAGTTGTGGCTTGTTCCCTTATCGGTCTTGTTACTGGTCATCTCGAACTCGGCGTAATGTTGGGTGGTAGCTTGCAGTTGATCACTATGGGATGGGCTAACGTTGGTGCTGCCATGGCACCAGACGCTTCACTTGCCGCTGTAGCTTCTACAATCATCCTTATCTTGGGTGGTCAAGGAACTAAAGGAATTGGTCCTGCCATCGCCCTTGCGGTGCCTTTGGCTGTTGCCGGTCTTGCCTTGACAATGGTTGTCCGTACAGCAACTGTCTTCATCGCTCATATTATGGATAGCCGTGCAGAAGCTGCTGATATCGCTGGTGTTGAAAGATGGCACTTTATCGGTATGGCCCTCCAAGGTCTCCGTGTTGCTATCCCTGCCCTCCTCTTGCTCTTGATTCCTGCACACCTCGTACAATCTGGTCTTGAAGCTATGCCTGAATGGTTAAAATCAGGTATGACAATCGGTGGTGGTATGGTTGTAGCCGTTGGTTATGCCATGGTTATCAACATGATGTCTAGTCGTGAAGTTTGGCCATTCTTCTTCCTTGGTTTTGCTTTGGCTGCCCTCAAAGAGTTGACCTTGATTAGCTTGGGTATCATCGGTCTCTGTCTTGCCGTTATGTACCTTGCACTTGAAGCTAGTGGTTCAAATGGTTCTTCAAATGATGGAGGATCAGGTGATCC
>OGWV01000459.1_pt1 | contig 24615 bp, 20 predicted proteins | sample 1576081 | NCBI WGS metagenome assembly OGWV01 (sample SAMEA3541541, study PRJEB24748) | human gut metagenome | biome: human gut; feature: human-associated habitat; material: faeces | place: China | collected 2012 | reverse complement strand
TTAATCGGAGCTCCTCCAGGATACGTAGGATTTGATGATGGAGGACAATTAACAGAAAAAATAAGAAGAAAACCATATTCTGTAATACTATTTGATGAAATAGAAAAAGCACATCCAGATGTTATGAATATGTTACTTCAAATACTTGAAGATGGTAGATTAACAGACAGCCAAGGAAGAACAGTAAACTTTAAAAACACAGTTATAATAATGACATCAAATTTAGGTGCAAGACTAATTACAGACAGAAAACAATTAGGTTTTGCAAACCAAGGGGCTGTAAATAAAATAAGTGAAAATGTTAAAGAAAAATTAGATGAAAACTCAAGTGATACAAAAAAATTAAAAGACATGAAATACAATAAAGAGTTAAAAGAAAGCTCTGCACAAGACGAAAAAGCAAAAAAGGAATATGAAGAAATCAAAAAAGAAGTAATGGCAGAACTAAAAAAAGAATTAAGACCAGAATTCATAAATCGTATAGATGAAATAATAGTATTCCATAAATTAAATGACAATGACATCAATCAAATTATAGACATCATGTTAAAAGAAGTTGTAAACAGACTAAAAGAACAAAAATATGAAATAGAATTTGAGCCAGATGTTAAGGAAATGATTGCAAAAGAAGGAATAGACAAAAACTTTGGAGCAAGACCATTAAGAAGAACTATTCAAAATTTAGTTGAAGACAAATTAGCAGAAGAAATTTTGGACGGCAAACTAAAAAAAGGCAAAGTTAATAAAATAACAGTGAGACAATTGGGACAATCCTAATTTGTCTCACTTTTTTTGAAAATAATGTCAGAACAGTGTCAAAAGGGACGCCCCTTTTTGACAGATTTTTATGTCAAATTTAAAAATGTCGAAAAAATCGTAAAAAAAAACAAAAAAAGACAAAAAGTTAATATTGACATATAAGTGATAAAGGTATAAAATATTAAAAACGAAAGATAAGGTAAAACAAAGTTAAAAATAAAACTTTGTTTATAGCCTCTGGAAGGAGACAAATAATATGAAAATGATAGATACCAAAACACTAATAAGTGAAATAGATGCTAAAAAGAAAAGTAAGTTTATAATAGAATTTAATGGAATTATAAATATGAAAAGAAAACTAAAGTTACAAAAAATAGAAATAAATTATTGGTTATACGATGGTAATACGGGAATATGCCTAATAGAGAAAAATGATATGAACATAATGTTTCTTGTAGAGACATTATTTGATAACTGTACATATGAGGGAATTTTAAACAAAATACCACAAGAATTTGAAATAAAATGGACAATAAAAGGAAAAAATAATGTCAAAAAAGTAACAAGAGAACAAATAATAAAAACTTTTGAAAAATATGCCTATGAAGATGCTATGAATAATGGCATATCAAAAAGAATATTAGAAATAACGCCATATGCAACAGAATTCTATATTTCATGGGACAATACATCAGAAGTAAATTCATTTTATTATAAGGATATTTGGCACAAAGAAGAACAAAGTGGAATACCAATTCCATCAATTCACAGGCTTATCTGGAAGGAACTGAAACTATTATGTGACATAAAAACAGAATAATTAAACTATAAAGAGCGCGACATTTTGCATATGTCGCGCTCTTTTGCATTAAAATTGATAACCTCTATTGGAATAGACGTATCATCTTTTTCAATATCTCTAAATATGATTCGTTCGTCATCAATGACTACTATGAGCTGACCTTCAGAACTCCTTTGATAATGATATCCGCTTCCGAAATTTGATTGATTATTTTCAGATGGTAACTCTGTCCCTGCCACTGTTGACACAATTTCTCCATCCATTGTTCCACAACCAGGCATTGACGCTACATATCCTGTGTCTTTATATATAACACCATCAACCATAACACATGGAGGATATGAGCCAGTATCTGCTATTTGCTCATTTTGTACTACATCATCATTTTCTTTATTTTCTGTTTCTACGGACACATTTCCAGACACAGGTTCTTTATTTTCTTGATTCGTTCCACATCCAGCCATTCCCAGCACCATACATAATACAAGCAGATAGATTACTTTTTTCATAATACATGCCTCCTTAACTTATATTTTTTAACTCTATAAACTGGAATTTAACTTTCCACTAAGTTTTCATCAATAAACTCAAAATATGGTTTCTTATTAACTTCAGTGTTATGTTCAAGATACCATTCAGCTGCATCCTTCAATCCATCTTCTAAAGTTGTAGTTTCCGAGAATATCTCGCCTTGACGAGACACATCCAAATAGTACTCATAGTTGTAAAAACTAAAATAATTTCTCTGTTCAATTTCCTCATAGACATTTACAAAAGTCGGCTTTTTTCCTAAACTCTCGTAACATTTTGTAACCCACTCTTTTATAGATACTGCTTCAGCATTACCAACATTTAAAATATGCTCCTCTGGTTTTTCCTTTATAATCACTTCCATCAACCTGCACAAATCTTTCACATGGAAAAATTGTAATTTCATATCTCCATCCTTTGGTAAATAGAATTTTCTATCTGCTAAGGCACAATCAAATACAAACGCCTCTCTATAAACGTTATTCATAGGCCCATATAGGTATGGCGGTCTTAATATATACGCATCTTTCACTCTTTCAAGTAATGCCTTTTCAGCTGCTATTTTATCAGTTCCATATGTACCCCAAAAGATATTTGCGGCTTTTTCTGATTCTTCAAGAAATGGTTGAACTCCATACTCTGGATACACAGCACTTGAACTAATCATAATGTACTGTCCATAAGAACCTAATTCCTTAACAAAATCAATAATGTCTTTTTCGTTATAAGCTGTTATATCAGCCACAACATCAAAAGAGAGGTTTTTCAATATACCATTCAAATTATGTCTATCGCCTTCAATGAGTTTTACTCCCCGAACTTGTGACTTAGTATTTCTGTTAAGTACATATACTTCATAGCCCATATTCACAAAATATTCAGCTGCATACTTACTTACAAAAGTTGTTCCCCCTGTTACTAGTATCTTTTTCATAAATTCCTCCTTAGTTCTAAAAATACCGATTTGTTAACCTCTTTTTATCTCTTAAACCAATTCTATTATGTATCATATTTTATGTCAAACAAAACTCAATCTCAACCAAATAATCCCCTCCGCACCAGAGCATATTTCGACTGCTTCCGGCACAGAAGGGGATTTTGATTTAACTAAGTAACGTAATATAGATACCGGTCAGGATTGCCGTTGTGATAACGCCGCAGATATTCGCGCCAAGAGCATAATCCAGAATAAATGCTGCCGGATTTGCCTTTGCAGCAGCCTTCTGTGCAACCTTCGCCGTAGACGGCACACACGACACACCTGCGATGCCAACCGTCGGATTGAACTTTCCTTTCTTAAAGAAATATACAACATAGCCGCCAATGATGGAAACGGCTGCCGAAGAACCGGCGTCAAGCCCCATCGCACGCGCGATCGGATAGGTTGCAACCGTACCAAGCTCCGCAAAAAGCGCAATCGTCATACTGATAAATGGGTGTTCGAGCACATAACCGATATCACACAGGATACCGATTCCCATAAATACGAGGCACGCGATCAATCCGTTACTGAACGTCAGGTTATAAATCGGCTGCAGGAAATTAATCTGCATGTATGTCATCAGCTCATCCGTCGTAGAAAGCAGCGGATCAATGATCAGGTTTCCGATCTGATTTTCACCGAGGAACAAAACGCCCGCATTGACCGCAGACATACCAAGTCCCATCGGCACCATGATGAGCGGCTCCAACGTTCCCTTCACGCCTAAATACACCAATAAGAATCCTAAGAAGATCAACACGACTCTCGCAATCGCAATCTGTGGTGACTGCGCAAACATCGTACCGATACCCTGGAAAAGATCTAAGATACTGCGCACAGAATACTTAAGGCTGCGATTAAAATTGCCACAATGATTCGCTTGTGATCTGCACATCGTCTCATACTTAACTCCTCGTTGGAACTCGTTTCTTCAATGACAAATCATAGCGAATTATGTGGCAACTGTCAATTTCTATTTTCCTTTTTTGAACCGATTATGGTCTCTGACCAAGCGCACCCTCCAGTGTCAGTGTCTCACCGCTCATATACTTGAAGTCCGGTGACGCAAGCTGTACGCAGACACGGCCGATTTCCTTTTCTACATCTCCGAAATGTCCCATCGGCGGTGTGTGGACATTCGCCTTGAATGCGTCCGGATATGCTTTCTCGAAGTTCTCAAGCTGTGCGGTCCATGCAAGCGGACATACGACGTTCGCATTGATGCCATCGGCAGCCCACTCGGTTGCTGCGACTCTTGTCAGTCCACGGATACCTTCCTTCGCTGCAGCGTAAGCGCACTGTCCGAAATTTCCGAACAAACCGGCGCCCGATGCGAAATTAATCACAGAGCCCTTCGTCTCCTTCAGATATGGATAGCATGCTTTCATATAATAAAATGCTGCATACAATCCGGAATAAATCGCAAGGTCAAACTGTGCGGTTGTATGATCGGCGATCGTCACACCGGAAGCAGAAGCCTGCGCGTTGTTGATCAGCACGTCAATTCTGCCAAATGTATCGATCGTCTGCTTTACAACATTTGCCACGACTGCCTCATTGTCAGAGCCGGCGCTTACATCTGCCTGTACCGGAAGCACCTTCACGCCGTATTTGCGTTCGATTTCTTCTTTTGCATCGTCTAGCTTCTGTACGTTCCGTCCGGTCAGGACAAGGTTCGCGCCTTCCTTCGCATAGGCAGTTGCGATTCCATATCCGATTGAACCGCAGCTTCCGTCGCTTAATACCGCGCGTCCGCCACCTGTGATAATTGCTACTTTACCTTCTAAAAATCCCATGTCATAATCCCCTTTCGTATCATAATTCAGATATGTATATTGTACCAAAAAAACGCATGCTTCTCAATGGAAATACATGCGTTTTTTTCTCATTTTACTCGCGATTTTTAAGCACTTCAGCCGGCAGCATCTGCTTGATCTTCCGCACAAGTAAATGATTGATAATGAAATACAATACAAGCACACCTGCGAACATCGCCAGATACAGCCATGCCGAGAAGGACTTGTCGACACCACACGCAATGTTCGGCACGAACTGCGGCTCGTACACCGCATCGAGCAGTACCTTCGCAAGCGGAATCGAAACAAGCGCACCGATCAAAACGATATAGAAGTTTCCATCTAAGTACATCTTCTTGACTTCCTTATTCCGGTAACCGAAGATCTTGATCAACGCAATGCTGAATGAAGAACGATCGATCATAACCTTCATCATCAGATACAGGACAATCGCAAAGATCAGGGCAGATACCGCGCCGATCGTAATAATCATCGAACGCATCTGGTCAGAGAAGATTCCGGCTGCTTTCTTCACATCGTCACGTGTCATCGTCGAATACAGACGTCCACTTTCCACACCCAGATCATGATCGGCAAATACGACATTATAATAATCATCCTGCTCACCGAACAAGTCAAGTGCCTTGTCATATGGAAGGAACACCATAAAGCTTGGCGCATACTGTGTCACTGCCTCGATCTCAAATGCGTAGATTTTTCCATTTTCCTCATCCTTCAGGGTGATCACATCCCCTTTTTTCAATCCATATTTGTAAGAAATGGATGAGCTGATTGTTACCTTATCTGCGGAATCGGAAAGTGTCACATCAAAGAACGGATTGTTCTCCTTGATGCCAAGCACCGTTACATCGAAGTTATATCCATAGATTTCCTTCTTCAACGTCTTGGCATAAGCTTCATAGCCACCATCCGGCACTTCCTCGCCCGGATATTTATAGGTATACATATATTCAAATTTTGTATCTGCGACATAATCATCCTGTACAGCACGACAGTATACATAGATTTCCATTGACATAACGAGCAGCAGGATACTGACAAACATACCGAATACAACGGTAAGTGCAGTCCGTCTCTCACGCAGGATCTGGCGGATACGGAACAATTTCATAAACTTCATGTTGCCAAGCTTCACATCCTTGCCCTTTGCAGCCTTCTGCTCATTTTTAAGCAATGTCAATACTGGACGGGACAGGCGCTTGCGGATAACAAGACTTGTCACGACCAGACATATGATTGGCGGAATTGCAACACCATATACGATTGTATATGGCCGTATCTGTACCGCTATATCCGGCAGGGAATAATAATAATATGTATCCTGCATCTGGTACCGCACGCCAATCTTTGTGTAAGCGAGTGCTGTTCCAATTGCACCTCCGATCAGGGAAATCAAGGTCGGAAGCAGGATGTAATGCTTCATCAGATCCTTTCGCTTTACACCGAGTGCATAGAGGGCTCCGATCACGGCACTCTCCTGATCGATAGAATGTACCACGAATACAGAAAGTACATAAGCGATCAACACAAGGAGCAGAACGCCCGCGATCATACCGATTGTCTTGTTCATCGCTACATCATCGCCCGCTGCATGGATACGTACATTGTCCTCTGCAGCTACAAAGGAAAGCAGGTTATCGGCATCGGCAGTGAAGATTTCGTCAAGCATATCCTCTGTCTCATCCTTCAATTCCTGCATGCCATCCTGTACATCAGATGCACCGTCGGCTGCGTTCTGAAGAGCGGGGTTATTGTCTGTCAGCTCAGAAAGTCCTTCAGCAAGCTCCTTTGCACCGTCGGCAAGCTCGTCCATTCCATCACGAAATTCCTCTTCTCTGCCGAGCGTCCGGTCCCAATACTCCTGAAAATACACATCATCCACATCGTCGGATGAGAAGGAAAGCTTCTTTAACTCTGCCTTTAATTCATCATCGGTCATCGCGTCATTTAACTTATATGCATAATAATATTCCTCAGACTTCGCGCTCTTGCCTTCCTTTTGAAGTGTCGTGTACACCTCATCTGTCACAAATGCCAAGCCGAAATTCAGGCTGTCACAGCTTGTGTCGCTGAGTGATTTCAATGGGCTGTCGTAATCCGGCACCGTGCCGATACCGCTTACTTTATATGTGCGGTCGCCAAGAACAATTGTATCTCCCACGTGTATATCATTTTTCTCCGCATATTGCCGCTCAAGCACAAGCTCATCGTCTGCCTGTGCGAGCTTACCCGCGCAAATCGCAATCGTATTGATTTCGGTACGATTGCGGAATACTCGAATTGTCTTATACCCATCGACAGCATAATCTAAGAAAAACATTTTCTCCAATGTAATTCCCTTATCCGTCAGTGCCTCCCACTCGCTCTCCTTCATCGGAACAAAGAGGGAAAACTGACCATCTTCGACGTTCTGCTTCTCCGCCTCGGTTGTTGTACCACGCATAACCGTCTCTGCTGCTCCAACAACACTCACAACCATGTACATGCTGAGAATCAACAAAAATGCGAGTGCCAGATAACGCGGCAGGTTCTCTTTGAAATCTCTGAAAATTCTTTTGCGTAATACTTTCTGCATCTTACAAATCCTCCAATTCTGCTGCCGGCACCTTCGTTTCATTGTTATAATTTTTCTTGATCTGTCCGTCCTTCAGGACGATTACCTGATCAACCATATCCTTGATTGCGTTGTTATGTGTGACGATGATCATCGTTGTGCCATACTGCGCATTGATCTTCTCTAACAAAATGAGGATATCCCGGGAAGTTCTCGAATCCAGTGCTCCGGTTGGCTCATCGCAGAGCAGAAGCTTCGGATTCTTGATGAGTGCACGCGCAATCGCGCAACGCTGCTGCTGTCCACCGGACAACTGCGATGGGAATTTGTTCTGATGCTCGGTGAGTCCAAGCACATCGAGAAGCTCATCCATATCCAACGGCTGATCGGTCAGATACTCGCACACCTGAATGTTCTCGCGCACAGTAAGGTTCGGAACCAGATTGTAAAACTGAAAGATAAATCCAAGATAATCTCTACGATAATCAGAGAGCGCATCCATTTTAAGTCCTACCATCTCCTGTCCGTCGACCTGAATCGAACCGGAATCTACCACATCCAGTCCACCGATACAGTTTAACAATGTGGATTTACCGGAACCACTCGTTCCCTGAATCACGCACATCTTTCCCTTCTCGACACCAACCGACACGCCTTTCAATACCTGCATATAACTGCCACCCTCACCGTAGCTTTTCTTTACATCTGATACCTCTACATACATCCTATTGATCCTCCTTGTGTTTTCTTTGTATTTTATTTGTATCTTCTTCATTGCATAACAGTGTTATGTTTTGATTACATTAAGTTGAAAGATTTTTTCCTATGATTGCTAACGACATAACATCGTTATGTTGTCGTCTTATAAAAAGCTATGCAACATATTAATGCATACATAGCTGATTTTCTTTATTGATTCTGGAACATGGCGTTCCATCCACCCAACAGATAGTTCATAACCTGTTCCATATGCTTCAACGCCTTCTGCTCATCCTTCTCATGCAGCAGTAAGTGAGAAAATGCATTGATCTGTACATGTGCCACCCAATGCAACGTATATTCATCCGGTGATTCCACGCCCAACACTTTCGCCTGTTCTGCTGCAAAGACCTGATATCCATTCTCCATAATTGCCACGAATTCATCGATGCAATTTTCAAACCGCGACCCCTGGCTCTTCGTCAAAATCAAGGTAAACATATCATAGTTCGCATATAGAAGATGGATTATCTGCGCACTTGCAAACATATCATCCTGCATGTTATCTTCCTTTGCATCCGGAAGCTGTTGCAGTTCCATGAGTTCCTGACGCATATGCTGTTGCAGCATGTGCTTTAGTTTCTCCAAAACGGGCTCCACAATTGCCGCAAACAAATCTTCCTTATCCTGAAAGAAGAAATATAATGCACCTGTTGTCACCCCGGCATTCTTACAAATTGATCGAAGCGAGGCTCCCTGATATCCTTTTTCCAAGAATTCCTGCTTGGCACTCGCCAGCAGCATCTCCCGTGTTTCCTTTTCCACTTTTCTAGCTCCTTTTCGCTCCATCCTAATACAGGCTTCGCCTGTAGGAGGCTCCTCGGGTATCGCCCCATCACTTCGTGATGCGGCAGGTCGTCGCCTCCATCTTAATACAGGCTTCGCCTGTAGGAGGCTCCTTACATAACACCGTTATGTTAACGTATATTGCGCCAACTGTCAACCCTTATTTTTTAATTTGGGGGATTTTCCTGATTTTCCAACTTTTCCCCCAACCCACTTGCTTCCCAACAGCTTCCGGTTGGGGGATTTTCCTGATTTCACAACTTTTCCCCCAACCTGCTTGCTTCCCTTTAGCTTCCGGTTGGGGGATTTTCCCGATTTCTCAACTTTTCCCCCAACACGCTTGCTTCTCAGCTGCTTCCGGTTGGGGAATTTTCCCAATTTTCCAACTTTTCCCCCAACACGCTTGCTTCCCAATAGCTTCCGGTTGGGGGATTTTTCCGATTTCTCAACTTTTCCCCCAATTTACCACTCAAACTAACATAAAAAAGCAGCCGACTTTCATCGACTGCCTAAATCCCTAGCTGCTGCAAAAAGCAAACTATTTCATTATTTTATCCACACTTCTTAATTCACCACACGAATCTGCTCTTCGTTGATCAGCGGATACCGTCGAAGTGTATCTCCATCCAGGTTCTCCCGGTGCATATCCACCGCCTGAATCTGATGATTCTCATAAGTTGTATAATAATAGATTCCCTTGTCCGCATTGACACAGGACGTATAAATCGTAATCTCATACTTCCCAGGTTCCACCTCACAACAGCCACGTTGCTGCTCTACCGAACCTAAGATATGAAAGAACTGGCTCACGCTCTCCGCTTCTGACTCTCCGGAGATTGCATGCAGCTTTGTAAATGCGACCTTCGCAAACCGCGACGCCGACGAAAGATCGCCCGGAAGTCCAAGTCCACCCATGCCTCGACTATATGTCGCAAGCGGCAGCTCCTTCGCAAAGTGATTTTCCGGCTGGCTTGGTGATACATGCATGTAATTGTTCAGCATGAACATCTGCACCGGAAATGGCGGATTGTTGGTCAGCACTCCAACCGGATTGTCATAGACATGCAAGCCATCTTCCACACATTCTACCACAATTGCGGCATCCTTATCTGCAATCATCCAATGCAGCGATGCACATGGCAGCTTCTCACTATACGGCGTTCCAACGAGATTCATCTTCTCCAACACTTTGCGTGCTTCGAGCACCGTTGCACACTGACTTAAAATCCATGGGATAAACTCAAACTGTGCCACATTCTCACGCCCTGCCTGCACGTCCTGATACTTCGCATTCCCAACGAAATTCAAGCCCGCCATACCAAGTCCCTTCTCATTTACTGCATCATAGTAGAGCGGATAATCGTCTGCCACATACGCCATACCGATCATAGCATAATGTGTCTTCACTTCACTCATGTGCCGGAACCGGAAACAGAAATTCCGCGGTGTCACCGTCACCTCATCGCCATACGAAAACTCATAATCAAGCGTCCGTCCAAAATAAAAATCCTTCGTCTTATACGTCGCTGCTGTACACATCCTGTATCTCCTTCCAAAGTCAAAAATTTGTCATTGCGAAACAAGAAAGAAAATGTAAATCATATATTTCAATATTGATTTATTTTAATATACGATATGTTTGAATCTTAGAAGTTCTTAATGTTCTGAATCAATCGCAGCCATGTTTGAACACGATGTTCAAACAAGCCGCCGCTGAGACATGGATGTCGAATCGGCGGCGATGGCGTATAATTTCTAAATATAAACCAAGAACATTTAGAACTTCTTAGTTTCAATACATCGTATATGAAATGAATCATATTGAAATATATGCTTACACTTTCTTATTTCGCAATTCTCCTAATTTTCAGCCTCTGCTTTCTTCGTGAACAGCTTCTTCAGACAACTAAATGCAACCAGCACACCAAGTACCATCAGCAGGATTGCGACGATAAACTGCAGTCCATCGACGAGCATTGTTGCATTTCCGCCGGCGATGTTCTTTACAAGTGCGATTGTCTTCTGTACCAATGCAGTAAATGTTACGGCAAGCATGATGAACATTGGTGCGTACAGTGTCCAGCCGGTTCTTCCGGTTGTCTTCAAGAATACTGCAAGCGCAATCAATACAAGCGCTGCAAGCAACTGGTTTGCAGAACCAAACAAAGGCCATACATTAGTATATCCACCAAGTGTCAGTAAATATCCAAAGAATAATGTTACCACAGTTGCGAAATATTTGTTAGTCAAAATTTTCTGCCATACAGGCATCTTGGATGTATCGGTTGTATCGCCGAGGAACAGCTCCTGGAAAGACATACGACCGATACGCGCAACGGAATCAAGCGATGTCAGTGCAAGTGCAGATACACACATTGTCATAAATACAGTTGCGAGCTGAACCGGCAGACCAAGCTTCTCCAGGAATCCTGCAACACCACTGGAGAAGATTGCAAATGGTGTTCCCTCCGGCTTCGTACCATTGACTGCAACAGCACCAACAACAACCAACGCGATGATACCAAGCAAGGACTCTACAATCATGGCACCATAACCAACCATCGGCATATCCTTCTCGTTCCGGATCGTCTTTGATGATGTACCGGAAGATACCAGACTGTGGAATCCGGAAACGGCACCACAGGCAATCGTGACAAACAATGTTGGGAACAGATAATTTCCACCGACATTAAATCCGTTATATGCATTGAGCTGCATCGTTGGATGTGCTACGACAACACCGACAACCGCACCGATGATCATGCCAAGCAGCATGAATGTCGTCATGTAATCACGTGGCTGCATCAGTAACCACATTGGCATAACCGATGCAAGGAACAGATATGCCATAACAATGTAGATCCATGCACTCTTTGTAGCATACCATGGAAAATGCATACCAAGCGCAAACATACCTACCAAAAGTGCGATTGCAATGACAGCTCTGACGCCCTCATTCATATTCTTTACATGTTTCTGAATTACACCAAATACAATTGCTGCTACGATAAACAACATAGAGATAGAAGCGGCGGATGCATTTGCGTAGCTTGTCTCCTTCGCCATATCTGCAACACCCTTACCAACAAAGGTTCCGGCTACCATATCCGTAAATGCTGCGATAACAAGCAATGTGAACAACCAGCAAAACAGCATAAAAAGCTTTCTTCCTGCCTTACCGATATACTTCTCGATGATCATACCCATCGATTTTCCTTCGTTCTTCACAGATGCATACAAAGCACCGAAATCCTGTACGGCTCCGAAGAACAATCCACCGATCAACAGCCAAAGCAATACCGGCACCCAGCCGAATACAGATGCAAGGATTGGTCCGGTTACAGGGCCTGCACCTGCAATGGATGAAAACTGATGTGAAAATACCGTGAATTTGGATGATGGAACATAGTCTTCTCCATCCTCGTACTTCACTGCCGGAGTTTCAGCTTTCGGATCAAGCCCCCATTTCTTTGCAAGCCATCTGCCATAGAAAAGATAGCCCGCGAACAACACTACAATTCCGATTAAAACAATTACTAAACCATTCATACTTCCTCACCCGCCACGCGGCGGCTCCCTTCTGAATATTTTTGTTACAAAGAGTAAACACATAAAAAACCTCCGTCTTATATAAAGACGAAGGTTTAAACTTCCGCGTTACCACTTTATTTGCCGCATATGCGACCACTCATTCTTATCTTACAGACCGCATATCGATATATTTGCATCTTTTGCATCATCTCAACATGTCATCTGTGAAATAAGCTTCTATGTAACGGTAGAAAACCGGTGACACCTAATGTCCTTCTAGGAATTCAGTGCACTGCTCGCAGAGGATAATTCCCGAAATCCTACACTGTCTCACACCAGCCGACAGCTCTCTGAAGTATTTCCTTTCGAAAACCTTGTTCTGTTCTCAGCATTTGCTCTTTGTTTACCGACATACTAGTCCTATTAAAAACGAATGTCAAGTACTTTTTTGAATTTTTTTCGCAATCAAAACTTCATTTATGCTTTGATTTATGAAGCAACCATTTATACCACGCCGAATGCTAATCCAACTGCGTGCACCAGAAATGCAACAACCCATGCGATGAGACACTGCACAATAACCGTGATCACTGCCGCTTTCGTGCCGCCCATTTCCCGCTTCACTGTAGCAATCGCAGCCACACATGGTGTATAAAGCAGCGTAAAGATCAGGAATACCATTGCCGCAAACGGAGTGAATAACGTTGCCACGCTCGTCACATCACCTCCGAGCAGAACCGTAAGCGTCGATACCACGCTCTCTTTTGCAGTAAATCCTGTGATCAGCGCCGTGGATACTCTCCAGTCCCCGAATCCAAGCGGCTTGAAGATTGGAGCAATCAGGCTTCCGATTAAGGCAAGCATACTCTGGTCTGCCGATGCAGCTACGTTGAACCGCAGATCAAAGGTCTGCAGAAACCAGATGATAATTGAAGCAAGGAAGATAATCGTAAATGCTTTCTGGATAAATCCCTTTGCCTTCTCCCATATCAGGTGCACCACACTTTTTGCAGACGGCAGCCGGTAGTTCGGCAATTCCATGACGAAAGGAACCGGCTCACCCTTGAATTTCGTTACCTTCAGAATCAGTGCATAGATCACTGCACACACGATTCCAATCAGATAAAGTCCAACCATCGCAAACACGCGATACTGCCGCTGCACAAATGCACTGATCATAAGTGTATAGATCGGCAGCTTCGCACTACAGCTCATAAATGGTGTCAGCAGGATCGTCATCTTCCGGTCACGTTCACTCGAGAGTGTCCGTGTCGCCATGATCGCAGGCACGGAGCATCCAAATCCAATCAGCATCGGCACGAAGCTTCTGCCGGATAGACCGATCTTACGAAGTGGTTTATCCATGACAAATGCAACCCGCGCCATATATCCGGTATCTTCCAGAATCGACAGGAAGAAGAACAAAATCACGATCGTAGGGAGAAAGCTTATGACACTTCCGACACCCTGACAGATACCATCCGCCACAAGGGACCGCACGACTGGGTTGATCTGTGCAGCAACAAGTCCCTTGTTGATCCATCCAATGACCGCATCAACGCCAAGTGCCATCACATCGGACAACCACGCACCAAGCAGACTGAAGGTCATGGCAAAAACAATTGCCATAATCCCGATAAAGCACGGAATCGCTGTATATTTTCCTGTCAGAAGCTTATCTATCTTTACGCTTCTCCGGTGTTCTTTACTCTCATGCGGACGCACAACCGTCTTCTCGCACAATCTCCCGATAAACTGAAACCGCATATCGGCAATTGCAGCTTCCCGGTCAAGCCCGGTTTCCTTCTCCATAACTGACACGATCTGCTCAAATGCTTCCTTCTTATCTTCTGCAAGCTGCAGTGCATCCTCGATCGGGGTATCCTTCTCGATCAGCTTTGTTGCAGCAAACCGCACAGGAAGATCGGCTTCCTTCGCATCATTTTCAATCATATGCGCAACCGCATGGATACAGCGATGCACCGCTCCAACGGGATCTTTGTCATCCTTACTGTCTGGGCAGAAATCGATTCTTCCCGGCGGTTCATGGTATCTTGCCACATGCATGGCATGGCTTACCAGTTCATCGATACCTTCATTTTTCGCAGCCGAGATCGGCACCACAGGAATTCCAAGTATCTGCTCGAGTTCATTTACACGAATTGTACCGCCGTTCGCCCGCACCTCATCCATCATATTCAGTGCAAGCACCATTGGGATTCCAAGCTCCATGAGCTGCATCGTCAGACACAGATTCCGTTCTAAGTTCGACGCATCCACAATATTGATAATGCCGCTTGGCTTACCTTCAATCAGGAATTCCCGCGTCACAATCTCCTCGCTCGAATACGGGGAAAGCGAATATATACCCGGCAGGTCTGTCACCGTCGCCTCCGGATGATTCCGGATCGTACCATCCTTCCGGTCAACCGTCACGCCGGGGAAATTCCCGACATGCTGATTGGCCCCGGTCAGCTGGTTAAACAGTGTCGTCTTGCCACAGTTCTGATTGCCGGCAAGCGCAAATGTCAGCTTACCGCCCTTGGGAACAGCCGTCTTCTCGTCATGTACATGAGTGGGATCCGCCTGTCCTAACTCACCAACTCCCGGATGTTCAATCGACTCATAACGCACAGTCTGTTTTGGGGCTTTCGCTTCCTTTTCATGCACATGATCCACATCTATTTTCTGTGCCTCACTCAGACGCAGCGTAAGCTCATATCCGCGCACCTTCATCTGTACCGGGTCACCCATCGGTGCAATCTTCTGCAGAGTGACTTCCGTTCCCGGCGTCAATCCCATATCCAGAAGATGATGCCGCAAGGCACCTTCTCCGCCGACCGCCGTGATATAAGCACTCTGCCCCGGCTGTAATTCATCCATTGTCATCTATCATCATCTCCATCTCAGACAGCTCTTATATTTCTACATATTTTACAATCCGAATTACATAATACAACCGAATCACCATCAACGCAAACATAATTACAGACAGAACCCCAAAATAATGCCGCATCCGACCGGTCAGTTCCATTGCATTCATCGTTTTTTCCATGTATAATAATGCAAAATATTACAAAATAAGTGGGGGGGTGTACATTATGGATTCAAAACTATCCGATTCACAGATTATATCACAGATTTCTGGTCGTACTCGAAAAGTCTGTAAATGCATTGGAACGGAAAATCAAATCTCTGACCGGTGAATACCTTGTCAAAGGCGTGCTTGCAGAGAAGGTACAGGTTGAAAAATACGCACCAAATGAGTATATCAACCCGGACTTCGTGAAAAACTGCAACATTCTTCCAAACTACGATCGTATCTCCGGCTCGGATTATGTATCCGGTACTTATCGCGGGGTTCCGTTTACCTTCTGCGATCTGCATCTGCAGTATAAGGATACCTACCGGGATAAAAACGGACGGAAAAGAACGCGTTACCACGCAAAGAAAATGGTTTTCTCTCCGGTATCGTCAGCGGTGCGGCAGAATTTCTCGGCATGAGCCAGAACAAAGTTGAGATGGAGAGCGATCCATTCAACCAGCAGTTCAAGGTAATCACTTCCGATGACGAGCTTGCCTTCTATATTCTCACGCCACAATTCATGGAACATATTGTTGCTGCAGATGAGAAGGTCGACGGCTACACGAAGATTGAATTTGAGAACAGCAGAGTCACGCTGGCACTAAATAACGGGAAAAATTCTTTCGAACTCACAAAGACACTTTGGAGCAAATCCCGTCTGGATGAAACCAGATTGCGGTTCCGCTATGAGCTTAATTCGATATTGAGTATTGTCGACGAAATGTTAACGAAAGAGAATTTGTTTTAGGAGGTATCACACATGTTACATACGATCGAAAATGATTATTTAAAAGTCACGGTATCCGACCACGGTGCCGAGCTTACAAGCGTCTACGATAAAGCACAGGATTTCGAGCGGATCTGGTGCGCCGATCCGGCAGTCTGGAACCGTCATGCTCCGGTGCTGTTTCCATTTGTCGGAAAGGTGAAGGACGGTGCCTATCGTTACAACGGAAATACATACGCCATGAAGACACAGCATGGTTTCGCGCGCGATGCGGAATTTACCTGCATCGAGGAAACCACTGATTCTATCACGCACAAGCTTGTGTATTCCGATGAGACACTGGAGATCTATCCATTTGAATTCGAACTGCTAATCACACACCGCTTCGATGCAGAAAATCCTCGTCTCCTGCACGTCACATGGACAGTGAAAAATCTTGGTTCTGATGAGATGCTATATTCCATCGGCGGACATCCGGGATTCCAGATTGCACCGGGACATGCGCGGAGCGAATATTCCATCGCCCTGCCGGATGCAAATCCACGACACTATCTCCTGCTCGATGCAGCCGGTTCCGGACTTGCCGATACGAGCAAGAGTTATCCATTCAACGACGCCGGTAACGCCTACGTTCCTGTTACAGATACGTTGTTTGACAAGGACGCGCTGGTCTTCGAGGACGGACAGCTTCCAAGTGTCGGACTCGTCGATGCGGACAAGAAGCCATTTGTCACACTTACCTGCACAGACTTCCCATACGTCGGAATCTGGTCAAAACCGGATGGCCCGTATGTCTGCTTAGAGCCTTGGATTGGGCGTACCGATAACATGGATTTCACCGGAGATCTGGCTGAGAAACCGGGCGAGCAGAAGCTTATCGCAAACGCCGAAGCCGTGCACACTTACACGATCGAGTTTCACAGTTCCATCTGAATCTGGCTGCCGCCTCTGCCTTTTGTGACGCGCAGCTTCTGTGGAATATCCATCAGTTCATCCCGGTGGCTGATGATGCCGACCAGCTTATTTTCTCCTGACATGCTGAGTAACGCATCCTTTGTCTCCTCCAGCGACTTCGAATCCAACGTACCAAAGCCCTCATCGACAAACAGTGCATCCATCTGGATACCGCCTCGATTTTCCGCAATTGTATCCGACAAGCCAAGCGCCAGAGATAACGATGCTTTAAAACTTTCGCCGCCTGACAGATTTCCAACCGGGCGGCGTTTTCCTGTGCTGATATCCAGCACCTCCAGATCCAGAAATGTATTGGTCTGTTTTCCAACTGCATTCGTCTGCCGGTACAACTGAAACTGGTTGTCACTCATCGGAAGCAGATGCCGGTTTGCAGCCTGAAGAATGCTGTCAAAGCCTGCTGCCTGAATATACTGCTCAAACGTAATCTTTCCGTTTCTTGTCTGCCCGGATACAAGCGTGTACAACCGATAGCTCGTATCATTTTCCTTCTTTGCTTTCTCGTATGCCACCTGCTGTGCACGGATATTCTGTTGTTTCTCGCAGTTATTCTGGATACGGAATGTAATCGCCTGCAAAGCCGTTCGAAGTGTTTCCACCTGTACACGTTTGCTTGTATGCTCCTGCTGTAACTGTTCGAGATCAACCAGCGTCCGATGTCTGGCATCCTGCTCCTGTTCTAACTGTGACAGTCTGGCGGCAACCTCCGTTACCTTTTTGTCATAATCTGCCAGTTTCGCTTCCTCCGCATGTATCTCTGCATCTGTTGCCACCTGCGCCTGCATTTCCTCTACCGATGCAAACTGGCATGCCGTCAGCTTCTCATTTAATCGCTGTTTTAACATCTGCGCATCGGACTTTTGCTGTTCGAGTGCCTGCTTCTGCGTTGCTATGGACGCCTGTACACGTGCTACCGCCTCATCTGCGGATTTCTTTTCTTTCGCTGCTGTATCAAGTGCTGTCTGAATCTCCGTCACACGTGCCAGTGCATGATTCCCCGCCTGCATGGCGGCTTCCCAATCCGGATACGATAATGTCTGTAATGCTGCTAAGGTCGCCTGTGAAGCAGCCTGCTTCGCAATGAGCGATTGTCGCTCCTCTACAAGCGACTTTCGCTGCTCTGCAAGCCGCGCCATCTCTGTCCCTTGTGCACGTGCAAGCATAGCTTCCACCTCGCGCAGCTTCTCACAGTTTTGCTGTAATGTATCCAGCCGCTCTCTGCTTTGCGCAACAGTATCCACCAGCTTTTCCCGCTGTCTCTCGAAGCTTACAATCAATTCCTCTAATGCCTCAACACCACCGATAAACTCAGGTGTCATGTATCCCCGTATCTCCTCTTTTATCTGCTGCCCCTTTGCCTGTACATCTGCCCGCAAAGACGAAGCGCTGGCAGTTGCCTGATTAAAAGCATCCAGTTTTTTCTCTTCCACTGCCTTTAATTCTTTGCATTGTTCCTCCGTCACAGATGCCTCAACCAGTGTCGCGAGCTTCTCATGATGCGTGGCTCCACACACCGGACACGGTTCGCCCTCTGCCAGATCACTTGCCAGAATTCCTACCAGATTCGCCCGATAAAGTCTGTCTGCATGGGTAAATGCTTCCTTCGCAGACTCATACGCATCCTGCTTTTTCCGATATTCACTCTGTGCTTCCTCTAACTCCTGCTGCTTCCGTCTCCATGCAGGAATCAGATTCTTCGCAATGGATTCTGTCTTTTTCTGGCTGTCCAACAGTTTATCATGCGCCGCCTGTGCCTGCGCAAGCTGCTGTGGCTCTTCCTTCCACATTGCCTGCTGCTCCTGCAGCTCTCCAATCCGCTTCTGTAACGTCTGTTCCGCTGTTCCAAGTTCGACTTCCTGCTGTTCCTGTGCGGCAAGCTGCAACTGGATTTGTCCAAGTTCGTGTTGTAGCATTTCCCGCTCTTTGTAACGTGGTTCTTCCTCGCGCACCTTATCCACGATCTTCTGGCATTGCTCCGCTTCTGGTCGTAAAGCCTCCGTCTCTTTCACTTTTGCATCTGCCATCCCGGCACGTGTCTGACAATCCGCAAGCGTCTGCGCGCCATCTGTGATCAGCTGCTTTGTCCGCTCCCATTCATGTTCCTTGGCACTCCATGCATCGTACTCCGGCTTTACTTTATAGGTTGCCTGCTTCGTGCGATCAAGCTGTATCCTTCGTTCTTCAAATAATCCCTTTTGTGATTCTAATACTTCCCGCTCTTCCTTCGTCCGTGCATACCGCTCTAAAATTGCATTGTTATCCTTTGCCGATACGAGTGTGCCCTGTAACTTCTGTAATTCTTCCTCCGCCTGTGCAAGCACAGTTTCTTTTTGCTTTGCTTTTTCTGTATCTTCCCCGATCACAGCTTGCAGCAACGTAAGCATTTCCTCGATATTCCACACCGCTTTGCTGTCCTGCAGCTTCTCCTGCAAGTCACAGATACGCTGTACCACCGACCGCGGTTGTTCTTCCGAATCCTCCGCCAAGTCCTCTGCCAAAATTCCAGATATCCCTTCTGAGATCTCCGCCGGCTCCACCTTTACCTCACGGAACGACTGGGAGATGCTCTGCTCCTTTTCCTTGCGCGCGGCAAAACTTACATCCATTCGATTTTTCAGTTTCAGTTCCAGTTTCTTATAGGCATCGGTCTGAAAGATCGTACGCAGAATTTCCGTCCGCTCGTTCGTCTTCGCATTTAACAGCTTCCAGAATTCTCCCTGCGCGATCATCGCAACCTGCATAAACTGTCCGGCATCCATATTCAGAAGCTGAGGTATCGCGCCTGGCTTCTCTTTCGTTCCATCAACGTTTTTCGCACCTTCGAGCGTTGTTCCATCCGGCTGATAAAAGATCACCTTTTCCGCCTGCTCATCCGGCTTACCATTTCGGTTGGTATACTTAAAGCTCGGTTTTCTGCACACATGATAGTCCTTGCCCTGATGCGTAAAATAAAAATCGACAAAGCTTTCCACTTTCTTATCCACGTACTCGCTTTTCAGATTCTTCGTATCGCGGTAGCTTCCGCTCGCTTCCCCATAAAGCGCATAGCTGATCGCATCAAAGATCGTTGTTTTTCCTGCACCTGTATCTCCACAAATCAGGAACAGACCTTTCTCCTCAAATTGGGTAAAATCAATCTCCGTCTGCTCTGCATACGCCCCAAACGCCTGCATTACTAATTTAGTCGGCTTCATAGATTCCCACCTCCTTCGCAACGTCCTTCATCATATCCATTTCCTCTTCGCTGATCCGGGCGCCATACATCTGCTTATAAAAATCACCGATCAGTTCCTCATATGACCGGCTCTGTGTTGCCTGTACCACATCCACACGGGAAAGTTCTCGCGTACGGGAATTATCATAATCCAGCTTTATCGTGTTCGGATAATATTGTCGCATGATCCGCATTGCATCCGGGACAATGTCCTCATCCGTCAGCGTTACATAAACAAAATCTTCTGTATGTTCGATTTGATTTTCTTCCTTTACAATCTCTGTAAATGTTCCCCGGATATGAATGAGATCCCGCAGCGGAACGAGCTTCTCCAGCTCGATCGTCACCTGTCCTTCTCCATCCACTGTCACGATTGGCACCTGCTTTGCTCCATCCCGCTCGCGCACGCCGCCCGGAATCTGCTTCACCGGGCCAGCCTCTGACAGAGAATATTTGAGCGGGGAACCAGCATACCGCACTTCCTCTCTGCCGACACTCTGCGAGGAATGGATATGTCCAAGTGCCACATAACGAAATGCATCGAAACAGTCATACCCGATTTTCTCTACCGTTCCAACATGCTGCGTCAATGCACCCTCAGAACCGCCCAGTGTTGGATCTTTGCCCTTTCCTGATACAAACTGATGCGCCACTAAAATATTTCTCTGCTTCTGATTGATCTCTGCGTGTGCCAGTACCTCCCGCACCGCATCCTCATACGTCTCGATCTTTGCCTCCGGGAACGCACGCTTCACCTGCGATGCTTTCACGAACGGGAGCTGATAGATATGTACGGCTCCATAAGCATCCTCTATCACATGATGAAATAATTTCCCCTGATATTTGGCAGCGATATGCACATCATTTGCCTCAAACAAGCTGCTTCCAAAATTCAGCCGCTCGTCCGAATCATGGTTTCCGCTGATCATATAGACCTGCAAATGCCGTTCAACCAACTCACGGATAAATTCGTCCAAGATCTGCACCGCCCCTTCACTTGGTACCGTCTTGTCAAACACATCTCCGGCAATCAGAACCGCATCGACCTGCTTTGTCTCTGCAATTTCCAAAATCTGCTGCAGGATGTACCGCTGGTCATCCTTCAGATCAAAATCCCCCAATGTTTTTCCCAGATGTAAATCTGCCAAATGTAAAAACTTCATACTCTCACCTCTCCGGTATCTGTTCATTCAACCATGCAAGCACAGCTTCCCTTCCCTCTGCATCAAACGGAAATGTTTTCCTTGTAATCTGCTCCTCTGGTGTTTTCTCATAGCAGGTACTTGCATGCCATATACACACTTCAAAGAAATTCTCGCAAGTTGTCTCGCCGCCTTCCTCCTCGGGTTCATGCTCGACCGTGAGCTTTGCGATCCGGTACCGCGGTCCATAAATATCACCCCCCGTCAGAATTCCTTTTGCATTATAAAATGGTAAATCAAATATCACATCGCCTGTAATCACGCGTATTCCTCCCATATGTTTCGTTCTTATAAATTTTACTTTTATCATTATAGCATACGGAAGCATATTTTCTAAACAAAAAAGAAACTGATTCATTTTCCTGCATCCATCTATGGAATCTCTTGTCGGTTTGTGCTAGAATAGGTATAAAAATATTGCATAATCGAGGTGCGAAAGATGGATTCCACATTGAAACGAACATGGGCTGAAATCGACTTGGATGCCCTTGCTCATAACTATAAAACATTGCGTGACCGCATTGGCGCAAATGTCAAATTTTTAGGCGTTGTCAAGGCAGATGCCTACGGACATGGCTCCGTACAGGTCAGCCGCCTGCTGCAGGAGCTTGGTGCTGATTATCTGGCGGTCAGCAGCATCGACGAAGCGATTGAGCTTCGCTTAAATGACATTACCATGCCGATTCTGATTCTTGGACATACGCCAAAGGAGCAGGTCAGCCGCCTGATTGAGTACAACATCACACAGGCTGTCACCTGTAAAGCAAAGGCACTTGAATACAGCGAAGAAGCCGTGAAATGCGGTGGCACATTGAAGATTCATATCAAGGTTGACACTGGAATGTCCCGTCTGGGATATCTGTGCGACGGGGATTATTTTGATACTGGTGTGGAAGGTATCTGTGAGGGCTGCTCGCTTCCGGGGCTTTACGCCGAAGGTATCTTTACACATTTTGCTGTCTCGGATGAGCCAGGCGATGCATGCAAAGCCTACACGGAGCATCAGTTCCAGTTATTTACTGACGTGATCAAAAGCGTCGAGGAAAAGCTCGGCAGACGGTTCGCCATCCGCCACTGTGCCAATACCGGTGCGGTTGCACGCTACCCAGAAACATGGCTCGATATGGTAAGACCGGGACTTTTGTTATACGGCTATGGAGAATTCGCAGACGAACTTGGACTTGAGCCAGTTATGAGTTTGAAGACAACTGTCAGCACGATCAAGACCTATCCAGCCGGTACCGCAATCAGCTACGGCGGCATCTATGTAACGGACAAGACAACGCGTATGGGCGTCATCCCTTACGGCTATGCCGATGGATTCTTCCGTGCCCTGTCCAATCGCTGCACGCTAATGTCGGACGAAGGTCCGGTTCCACAGCGCGGAAAGATCTGCATGGACATGTGTATGATTGATCTGACTGACAAGATGCAAATCGATGTCGGAAGCGAGATTGAAATCTTCGGAAAGAAGAATTCCATCAACGTTATGGCAGCTCTGGCAAACACGATTCCATACGAATTAACCTGTGCCGTCAGCAAGCGAGTTCCAAGATTCTACTACCGGAATGGAAAGATGATCGAGAAAGAATTGCTGTTGCGTGGGTAAGTTGTTGCACAGGTATGTACATAGACAAAAAGCTGAGACGAAAGTAAATATTTAATCATCGCTCAGACCTCCTTTTCCACTTTCCACCGGACGGACTGCTGATAGTCCTGCCACATCGTCCCGAACAGACTGTCTTTTTTCCCTCCGATGGCGGCATACTTCGCGGACATCACCACAACCGGATCGCTCATTTCATAGCTCTGGTTCCATATCAGCTCGTTGGAAGTATCGGTGTAAAATGCTCCGTCATTGCTGTACTTCAAAATATTGCCCTGAAACTCCAGATAGGTATTCGCTGCACTGTCCTGCCTGTCCTCTGTTACTTTTGCCTCATGACTGTCATAGGTCCGCACCTGATGATATATATATAGCAAAAACCAGAGCAATATCAGGATTCCTAATACGATGCCGGCCCTTTTGAGCATCCGAATCCTGTGTTCTCTGATTTTCCTATCCATTTCCTCTATATCTACTTTTACCGTTTGGAATGGCTGTCTTCTAATTTCTGCCATGTATCATGTCACCTCTTTTTGTATTCCTGTCCATTATAACAAATATCGGTTTGCATGACACTAATTTTTCTCATTAAGGCAGATTTAATTTCTGACCCGCAAAAATTGTATCTGCATTTTCAATCTGATTTAATTCCTTGATACGCTCCACTCTGGATTTATTGCCATAAATTTTTGTACTGATGGATTCTAAAGAATCTCCGCTCTGTACGATATAATAGCCCTGTGCAAGTATCTTTTCTGCTTCACTCTGTGGCTGTGCTGCGGTTTCCTGCACTTCCTCAGAAGATTGCTCAGAAGATTCCCCGGCATTTTGACTTTCTTTTTTATCGTTCTGCGCCACGTCCTGTTTGTTTTCGCTGTTTTCACCGTCTTTGGCTTTTTTCTTGTCTGTTTCGGAGTTGTCCTTGGATTGATTGTCCCTGGCAGTATCTTCCTTCGCAGTGTCTTCTAACGGCTCCACTTTTCCATCCACGGTCGTAACGATCGTCTTGTCGTTATCCTTTGCCTGCTTTGCTTCGTTTTGTGTGAAGTTTCCTGCGATCAAAGAGACCGCCTCCTGAAGCTCATTGATCTTTTCATAGCTTCCGATACTGTTCACACCCATTACTAACGTACTTAACACCAGCACGGCACAGGCTGCATAGCCTACCATGCTCCAGCGTCCCCTGCCCGGTCTTGCCTGTGTGGCGATCCGTTCCCGATAGCTTCCGGTCGGTGAGGGTCCGTTTCTGTCGCCCGAAATGTGCGGAGCGCAAAGCCCCGAAAACATA
>OGWV01000454.1_pt1 | contig 24675 bp, 14 predicted proteins | sample 1576081 | NCBI WGS metagenome assembly OGWV01 (sample SAMEA3541541, study PRJEB24748) | human gut metagenome | biome: human gut; feature: human-associated habitat; material: faeces | place: China | collected 2012 | reverse complement strand
TGGTGGAGCAGAACGCACAGATGGCCCTTTCCGTGGCCGACCGCGCCTATGTTCTTGAGACGGGCCATGTGGTCATGGATGGCACAGGTGCAGAGCTGCTGACCAATGAGCGCGTCCGCAGCGCTTATCTGGGCGGCTGAGACCGCGGCTGTAGAACGCAAAAACAATACGCCCGCCGGGCGGTACGAGAAGTACCACACCCGGCGGGCGTTGTTCTGTCTGTAAGGGAATTATTCCGGCGCTTTCATGCTTTCCACCATGCTGATCTGGCGGACATGGCGGCGCATGAGCAGGCAGACGGCAAAGTTGAAGAGCATGGTGAGCGCCACGCTGAACACAAAGCTGCGGGGGGCAATGGAACGGATGAACATCATCTGGTCCATTTCCACAGTGCGGATGATGAACTGGTGCAGGGGAATGCCCACCACCAGACCCACCAGGGAGCCGATGAGAGAGAGCAGGTCGATCTCCCGGAAGATGTAGCGGTAGACCTCCTTGTCATAGAAGCCCAGAACCTTGATGGTGGCAAGCTCCTTTTTGCGCTCGCCCAGGTTGACGCTGATGAGGTTGTAGAGCACCACGGCGGCCAATGCGGCAGCGCAGACGATAACCAGCATGACCACATAGTTCAGGCAGCCGATCAGGCCATCGAACATCTGGGTGGTGTCCTCGATGAAGGAGACGGAGCTGACATAGTTGCAGGCCAGAATGGCGGAGGAGAGGGAGGCGCGGGCTGTATCGGTGGGGCAGTCGGTCTGACCGTAAACGGCGTTCCAGGCGGGCAGAGCACCGCCGTTCAGCGTTTTGAGCTGCGCCTGCGAGAGGTACAGCCGGGTAAAGACATAGTTTTCGGTGATGCCGGTCAGGGTCAGGGACCTGCGCCCGCCGTCAGCAGTCTCCACCTCAAAGCTGTCGCCCACGGAAAGCCCCAGCTTTTCGGCGGTCTTTTCGGTCAGGATGACGCTGGAATCGTCAAAGGCAATGGCCTTGTGGCCCTGCCGGGTGCGGAAGGTGAAGTATTCGGTCATCTGGCTTTCGTCTGCGGCGGCAACCAGGCTGACGGTCTCTTTTTCCCCCGCGGCATTGTAGAGGGTGACGCTCTTGGTGTAATAGCGGCCCCAGCTGGTGATGCCGCTGCTGGAATCCAGCAGGTCGGCCAGACCGTTCTCCATGGTCAGCGCCTTTTCGTCGCTCAGGGAGATGGTCAGGTCGGCGTGGGTCAGCTCGGTGGTCTGCTTGGTCAGCATGGGCAGCAGGGAATCCTGGATGCCGAAGCCGATGAGGAGCAGAGCTGTGCAGCCCGCCACGCCCAGAACTGTCATAAAGAAGCGCTTTTTATAGCGGAACAGGTTGCGGGCGGTGGTTTTCTGGGAGAAGCTCATCCGCTTCCACAGCGGGGTGAGATATTCAAGGAGGATGCGCTTGCCCGCTGCAGGCGCACGGGGCAGCAGCAGGGCGGCGGATTTTTCCTTGAGGCTGGCGCGGCAGGCCTGCAGGGTGGCAAGGCCGATGACCGCCGCGCTGAGGGCCATGCTGCCCAATGCCAGGCCCGGGTAGAAGTGCAGGGTAAAGGTGGGGATGGAGAACATCATGGTGCGGTAGGCGTACCAGAAGATGGTGGGGAACACCACAAAGCCTACGGCAATGCCCACGATGCTGCCCAGAACGCTGGCGGCAATGCCGTACAGTAAGTACTTGCCTGCGATACTGACGTTGGAGTATCCCAGCGCCTTGAGGGTGCCCATCTGCAGGCGGTTCTCGTCCACCATGCGGGTCATGGTGGTGGAAGCCACCAGTGCCGCCACCAGGAAGAAGAACACCGGGAACACCCGGGCAATGGCAGCCATCCGGTCGGCGTACTGTTCCAGCGTGACAATGCTCAGGGTGCTGCCGCGGTCCAGCACATACCACTCGCCGTTCTGGATGTCCGCGATCTTCTCTTCTGCATCGTTGATCTGCTGCTGGCCTTCGGCGAGTTTCTGCTCCGCATCGGCCTTCTGGGTCTCATATTCGGTGCGGGAAGCGTCCAGCTGCTCCTGCCCGGACCGGTACTGTGCCCAGCCCTCGTCCAGCTGGGCGCGGGCGGCCTCAAACTGGGTGTAGGCTGTGGCAGTACCGGTGCTCAGCTGGAGCTGGCCCTGCAGCAGCTGTACCTTCATTTTGCGCAGGGCGGCTTTGGCCTCGGTGACAAGGTCTGTGTTGGAGAGGTTGGGCGAGGAGATGAGCCCTTTGGCGTACATCTGCTGCTTGCCGGCATCCAGCTGGGCCTGATAACCGTCCAGCTGGCCCTTGATGTTATCGTAGGCGGCCTGTGCCTTGGCAAGCGCGTCCCGCAGCTCGGTGTATTCCTCGTCCTCGGGCTCGGCCTCATCCAGCGCCTTTTGGGCATTGTTCAGGGCAGTTTCGGCATAGCCCAGCAGGGGGTCAGCCACCTGTTTCAGATTGACCAGAAGTTCGATCTGCTGAAGCTGATCCTCAAATTCCAATACCTGCTCTTCGCTGCTCACCAGCGTGGCGGCACCGCTCTGCATGGTATCGGGCAGGGCCGCCTTCTGGGCGGCAAGCTCGGCTTCGCCTGCGTCCAGCTGGGCCTTGGCGGCATCCAGCTCCCGCTGCGCGTCGGTCAGCTTCTGCTCGGCTTGTGCAAACTGGCGCTCGGCTTCGGCCTTCTGCTCGCTGTAGGTCTGTTTGGCATCGTCCAGCTGGGCAGTGGCATCCTCAATAAGCTGGGCCCGGCGGGCCACACAGTGCTCCTTGCTGATGGCATCCAGCCGGTCAGCCACAGTATCCACAGCGGTCTGGTATTCATCGCTGTAATTATCATACTGTGCGGCATCTGCCACTTTGAGATAACAGATGGTATAATAATCTGCGGTCAATTCACCGTCCTGCACGAACACAAGAGCATCTAGGATGCCGTCACCGACGGTGCTGGTCTCCTGATTGGCAGAAAAATATTGAGGGTCCTGCACCTGGCCCACCACGGTATATTCGGTGCGGCGGATGTTTTCGGTGTCCTTGGGCAGGGTGACCACGGTGCCCAGCGGGATGGGGTCCGCGTGGCCCAGCACCTGTACCACACACTCGTTGGCGGTTTCGGGCATCCGGCCCTCCAGCAGGGTCAGGCGGTTCATATTGGCCTCGGTATCCGCAGCCGGGTCGGCAGGAAGCTGCTGCACCCGCAGCACGGCTCCGTCGGTAGAGCTTGACCAGCGGCCCTCGGTGTCCAGATACTTCACGGGCATCACGGCGCTTACGCCCTCCGTGGCGGCAATGGCGGAGAGATCTGAGTCCGAAAGGCCCAGCGTGGAGAGCACCCGCAGGTCGAACACATTTTGCTGGACATAGTACTTCTGCCCGGCGGTGCGCATACTGGGGGCAAAGCTGACCAGACCTGTCAGCATCATCACGCCCAGCGCCACGATGCCGAACAGGGAAAGGAACCGGTTCAGATTGCTCCGGAAGTCACGCCGGATATTTTTACGATAGCTTTTCTGCATAGCGGTCACCACTCGATCTGTTCCACCGGCACCGGGTGTTCGTTGACCTTGTTGGACAGGATCTGTCCGCTCTTGACCTGGATGATCCGGTCCGCCATGGCCGTCAGGGCCGTGTTGTGGGTAATGACGATGACGGTGCGCCCTGTTTCGCGGCAGGTGCGCTGGAGCAGGGCCAGCACCTGCTTGCCGGTCTTGTAGTCCAGCGCACCGGTGGGCTCATCGCAGAGCAGGAGCTTGGGGTTCTTGGCCAGCGCCCGGGCAATGGAAACGCGCTGCTGCTCACCGCCCGAAAGCTGGGCAGGGAAGTTGTTGAGCCGCTCGCCCAGACCCACACTTTCCAGCGTGGCGGCGGGGTCCAGCGGATCACGGCAGATCTCGCTGGCCAGCTCCACATTTTCCAGTGCAGTCAGATTCTGCACCAGATTGTAGAACTGGAACACGAAGCCAACATCATACCGGCGGTAGGTGGTGAGCTCTTTTTCGGAAAAATGGCTCACATCCTGCCCGTCCAGCCAGACATGGCCCTCATCGCAGGTGTCCATGCCGCCCAGAATGTTCAGCAGAGTGGTCTTGCCTGCACCAGAGGGACCCACAATGATGCAAAACTCGCCCTTGTCTACATAAAAATTCAGGTGATCGGCCGCCGCAATGCGGACACTGCCGGTCTGATAATATTTGGAAACATCCTCAAACTGCACAAAATGTTCCATATGCTGCTCCTTGCCTTGAAAAAATGATTGTTCCATCCTAACTATAACATATTTTGCAGCAGGTTTGCAGGGGCAGAGCGCTGGAATTTGCAAAAAGTTAACAGGTCGTATCAAGGATAAAGTCAACGGTCTGCTCGATCTGGAATTTTGCGAAATACCCCTCTTCCAGCGGGATCCACCGGGTGGTGAAGCCGGAATAGCGTTCTCCCTCCCGCGTCAGCAGACGGCGGGCCTGCTCTTCCTTGGAGCAGGTGACGAAAACCTTCAGATCATAACAGTCCGCAAGGGTGGGGTGGCAGCTGTAACTGCCCTCCACGATGACCAGCGGCTGGGGCGCAAAGCATTGTTCCGGCAGGTAGGCACCCGCCCGGCAGGAGTAGGCACGGTAGGGGATCGCCTGCCCGGCCCGGGCGGGGGTGAGCACCTGGGTACGCAGACGCTCCAAGTCCATGTTGGCGCAAGGGATCTGCTCCCAGTTTGCCACACGGCTGGCTGGGGGAAGATAGAAGTCATCGGTATGCACCGTGATGCTTTGGGGGAACTGCTGTGCCAGCTGTGCCGCCAGTGTGGTTTTGCCGCTGCCGCACCGGCCGTCCAGCGCCACCAGCACCGGGGCGGCAGGATGGGCAGAGAGCAAAGTGGAGAGCTTTTCCACGAGAGGGGAAAGGGTGGTTGAAAGCATAGGGAACACATCCTTGACAAATCGTTAAAAATTGACTATACTACAAATAGAAAAGGCGCTGATCCGCATCGGTCAGCTTTCCTTCCCGAGAATCAAAAAAGATTGACTGTCAGGTTTGGTACGCTGAGGCAGTCAATCTTTTTTGCTATCATCGTTTCTCTTCTGCGAAAACTTATCCATGACCTCAAGAGTCAGGCGGACCACATCCACAATCAGGCTCAGCAAGCCAAGCATGAAAGTGAGCAGTGCCAGAGTTTCCAACAGCGTCATTCGACATCCCTCCCTTCGCCATCAGGCTCCGGGAAGTTTCCTTCAAAAAAGTTCCGTCCCCGGTATCCTGCTTTATTCCATGTAGGAAGAATCAGCGATACGGGATTGGAAAGCATGACCACCAATGATGCAGACAGCACCTTGCTGCCATTTCTGGCAACGTATACAGTATAACAGAAAATTCGACAGCTTGCAATGAAAAATGCTATAACTGCTTTTTGAATGTCAGATTTTTGTATTCGGTCTGAGAGCCGCTTCGGCGGAAGGTTCCATTTTCAGTGGGCGTGAAACCTAGTGCACGCATCACGCCGCAGGAACCGGCATTTTCGGCGGCAACATCGGCCAGAACGGTTTTTATACCGTTCTGTGCACCGAACTGCACCAGAGCGTTTACCATTTCTTTGGCATAACCCTTGTGCCAGCAGGTAGGGTGGATGCAGTAACCGATATCCCAGCAGCTGCCGCCATCCTTGACCACAGCACAGCAGGTACCAATGGGCTGGTGGGTGACTTTGTCCTCTGCAATGACATAATAGCAGTCGGTGCTGTCGCTCAGATTGCGGAGCAATTCCATATATTCGTTCAGGTCATCGATATCGTCCAGCACCGGGTCGGACAAATATTTTCCGGTGATGGGGTCACCCCAGATGCAGAGTGCAAACCCGGCATCCTGAGCTTCCTGCGGGCGCAGGCGAAGCCGGGCGGTTTCAAAAGGTGTGAAAGTCATAGAAAGCGCTCCTTCTTGACAAATCGTTAAAAATTGACTATTCTGCAAAAAGAAAAAGGCACTGCAACAAGCGGTTGGCCTCTTTCAATGTGAAGTTTTCAATTGAAAAAACGTCACCTTAGCCGAGGTGGCGATTTTACTATACCATGAATTTCGACACGCCGCAACACGCGCAAAAAGTTTGTTGCGGAAAACTTGTCAGAACCCCTTGACACCACCCCAATGCTGTGGTAAGATAATGTCACGTTAGAAATAACTAACCGCAAAGCGGTCGGCAGACAAATAGTCTGTGCCGCATTCTTTTAGAGTTTAAGGTTAGAAATATCTAACTGCTGCACCTGCATAGAATGCGGTGCAGCGGGGAACGCTGTTCCTCAAATGGATAAAAGCGGAGGGAAAGCAGCCTTTTTGCTTGTGAAGAGCAAGATACAAAAGCAGCATATATCCCGTGGTGGTAGTACGATCACACAGCAGTTAGCAAAGAATGTGTTCCTGAGTAATGAACAGACATATGAGCGTAAAGTGCGTGAAATGTTCTTAGCGGTAGAGCTTGAAAAGAAATATACCAAAGACGAAATTATGGAATTTTATATGAATAATATCTGCTTTGGTAATGCCCACTTTGGTATTGAGGCGGCAAGTAAAGCGTACTTTAGTAAGTCAGCAAAAGATCTGGATCTTGCCGAGATCGCTTTCCTTTGTGCAATCCCGAACAGACCGACGTATTATGATCCGCTGGATCATTTTGATAATGCCAATAAGCGTAAAGAAAGGATCTTAAAGCAGTTTTTGGACGATGGTAAGATTACTGCGGCTGAGTACAGTGATGCGATGTATGAAGAGATTATCCTGAAACCGGCAGATGCAGTAAAATCACAGGATTATATGACAACCTATGCCATTACCTGTGCAACAAAAGCGCTTATGAAGTCGCAGGGCTTTGAGTTTAAGACAGAATTCAAGACCAATCAGGAGAAAGAAGAATATGACAAAGAATATAAGACGGTTTATGAAGAGTGTCATAGCTCTCTGTATACCGGAGGTTATCGTATCTACACTTCTCTTAGCATGAGCAAACAAAGCAAATTGCAAAAGTCTGTTAATACAACACTCAAAGGCTTTAAGGATAAAACGAAAGACGGCACCTATAAGCTTCAGGGTGCAGCAACTTCGATCGACAATAAGACAGGCTTTGTCGTTGCGATCGTTGGTGGACGAAAGCAGAAGAACACAACCGGATATACGCTAAACAGAGCGTTCCAGAGTGCGAGACAGCCGGGTAGCTGCTTTAAACCTTTAGTTGTATATACGCCACAGTTAGAGAGAGGATATACACCAAGTACGATCGTGGATGACAGCAGATTTAAAGGCGGACCGAGAAACTCAGGTGGAACGTATCTTGGCATACCTTTTAAAAAGTACTTATTTAATATATCACAGATTTTATTTTTTTGCAATGTTTTTTTGATATTTTATATTAAATTTTATTTATTTTCCATCTTTTCATTTTTATGTAAAGTATTTTTCTTGTTTTTTATTGCTATTAATTTCTTTTCGTGTTAAAATAATAGTATGGTTTTTCTAGAAGTTCTTTTTAGAGAATTTCGCCTTACTACAATCAAAGGAGGCATTACCATGGCGAAAAAAATTAAGTGGGCAAAGTTTGTCAACAAGAATGTTCCTCAGGTATGGTTTTGTCACAATCCCAATATTGAATTGGAATTTGGTAGAGCCTACATCGTGGAAGATGAATGGAAGCTCGGTAAGTATAACATAGTAAAACTTAGCGGTTTTGCTACTTACTTCTTGGCTGATGCTTTTGAGATTTCGGCCACTTAAGTTTTTCCCAAAAACCGTGTACGGTTCCTGCCTTTCGGCAGGTTTTTATTTTTTTGCAAGAGTTACTGATATTTGATATTCTTTATTGCTTCTAACAAGTTTTATGTTTACTTTTTCTCCCACATTTTTTCCATATATATATGTTCTAAGTTCAGACATCTTTTCTAGCTCTATCCCGTCTATTTCTAGCAATATATCTCCCCTCTTTACTCCTACTTTTTCTGCTGGTGAATTTTTTGTTACGTCTGCTATATATATGCCTTTATCTAATTTAATATTTTGGTCAAGTTCTTGATTTATATATGGTACAATGTTTTTATCATATGCAAATACCCCAAGTGAGGGCGTTATACATTCGCCTGTACTCGTTAATTTTTCTATAATTGGTTTTATTATATTTATTGGTATAGAAAAACCAATCCCTTCTGCTGATGTAATTTTTACAGAGTTTATTCCTAAGACTTCCCCATTTATATTAATTAATGGGCCTCCACTATTTCCTGGATTTATTGTTGCATCTGTTTGTATTAAATCTTCCATGTATGATGTTTTATTATCTTCTTCTATTTTAATTGTTCTATTTAATCCACTTATTATTCCAGATGTTACGGTCCTTTGAAATTCGAAACCTATTGGGTTTCCTATTGCATAGACTTGTTCTGCAACTTTTATTTTATCTGAATCTCCTAAATGTAAGTAATCCAAATTCTTTACATTTATTTTTATTATGCTTAAATCTAAATCTGTGTCTGACCATACTACATTTGCTTTATAATTTTTTCCATTTTCTAAAGTTACATAGCATGTACTATTTTTCTCTCCTGACACATGTTGATTTGTAACAATATATCCATCCTTTGAAACTATAAAGCCTGTTCCCAAGCCTAAGTTTCTTACACCATCTTGTAAGAAAATTGTAGTCCCTTTATTGGCAATTTTAGAGATTCCTACAACAGCATTATTTACGTTTTCTATCAATGTAGAAATATCTTTTTCTTCTGTTTTATTAGATACAGACGTCGGCTCTGCAGTGTAATCACTTGCATAATTTTTTTCTGTTGTGAAGGATATGTACACGCAATATGCTAATGCCACAAATGAAATTATTAATATTATTATTGCAATAGTTTCTAAACTTTTAATTATTTTCTGCCCTCTATATTCTCTCAAACTAATTCCTCCAATATCCATTTTTTCTTATTATTACCATTGCGTTTCGTTTTATTCAAATCATCTTCATTTGATTTAATTTTGTTGTTTACAAAATGTATTATTGCACACTTGTTATTTGGGGCTGTGTTTCATGCAATTTTGAAAATCACAATTTTTTATTACTAATAATGTCGATTTTTTTCTACGGAATTACAACTTTTTTATTGCAAAATCATCTCTACAATGGTAAAATGTGACCGTAGGTGATTTAAGTGAATAAAAATAAAATATATAATGAAAAAACCGTTCATAGTTTTAGAGAATTAGTATCTTATTGTGCTACAAACTACGGCGATAGAACAGCTTTTACTATAAAGGACTCTAATAAGAATTTACACGATATTTCGTTTATAGAATTTGAAAATAATATTAAAGAGCTGGGGTCTGCCCTGCTTGATTTAGGATTAGAAAATAAAAAGATTGCATTAATCTCGCAAGATAGATATGAGTGGTGTTGCAGTTACTTTGCAATTTCTACATCTAATAATGTGGTAGTTCCTCTTGACCATCTGCTTCCAGAAGTTGAGCTTCAAAGACTTCTGATTGAAAGTAAGGTTGATGCTATTATTTTTGATAAAAAATATACTAAATGGGTTCAAGAAGTCTGCAAGCAAGAAGGCTCAGCACTAAAATATCTTATTTGCATGGATAGCATAAATGATGAAGATAATATTCTTTCCTATTCTAAGTTAGTAGAAAAAGGCAAGAAATTAATAGAAGATAAAATGTCAAGGTATGAAAATATTAGTATTGACGTAAATGCTATGTCTATTCTAATTTATACTTCTGGTACTACAAGCAATCCTAAGGCAGTAATGCTTTCGCAGAGCAATATTTGCTCTAATTTATCTGCCATGACAACATTGATTAAATACCACCCAGATGATAGTATTTTGGTATTTTTACCATTACACCATACATTGGCATGCCTTGCAAGTTTCTTATTCTGCTATTTTATTGGTTTTAGACTTTGCTTTGCAGATAGCATCAAAGATATTGGAAAAAATTTAGTAGAATACAAAATTAGCGGTTTAGTATGCGTACCTGCTGTTTTGGAAATTATGTACAAACAAATTATGCGAGGAATAAAAAAATCTGGAAAATATATTCCTTTCAAGATATTGTCTGCAATTTCTAACTTTCTTTTGTTTTTTCACATAGATTTACGCAGAAAGTTTTTCAAAGACATTTTAGACAATCTTGGTGGAAACATGAGAACCATAATTTATGGTTCTGCATCATCAGATAAAAAGGTTATACATTTATTTAATACTATTGGCATTGTTATGATACAGGGCTACGGATTAACAGAAACTTCTCCTGTTATTGCATGTGAAAATGACATTTATCATAGTGAGAAGGGCTCTTCTGGTTTTCCTTTATATAATGAAGAAGTTAAAATAGATAACCCTGACGAGACTGGAACAGGTGAAATTTTGGTAAAAGGTCCTAATGTAATGCTTGGATATTATAATAATCCAGAAGCCAATAAAAAAGCCTTTAAGGATGGATGGTTTTGCACTGGCGATTTAGGAAGATTTGGCAAAGATGGTTGTTTGTTTATATCTGGCAGAATTAAAGATTTAATTGTTTTAAGCAATGGGAAAAAAGTTTTCCCAGAAGAGATTGAAGCTCTAATAAACAAATTAGATTACGTTGAGGAAAGCATGGTTTATGAGCACAATGATAAAGTGTGTGCAAAAATTGTGTATTCTAAAGATAATCAAGCATTAAAAAATCTTTCAGAAGAAGAAATACACGCTTTAATCGAGCCAGAAATAAAGACATTAAATAAATCTAACTTACCAGTTTATAAATATATTAAGGAATTTACTGTAACTGATGAACCTTTAATAAAGACTACTACACAAAAGATTAAGAGACATGAAGAGATGCGAAATTTAAAGAAATAATATAGGGTGAATTATTATGAATAGAAAATTATACGATCTAACGAATCCACAAATGAACATATGGGCTACAGAGCAGTATTATAATAATACTGCGGTTAATAACGTTGGTGGCACTGTGCTTTTAAAGGCAAAATTAAATTTTAATATTTTGCAAAAAGCTGTTGCCAATGTTCTGAGAAAAAATGATAATTTTCATATTCATATTACAAAAGAAAATAATGTTGTTAAACAGTATTTTACGTTTGAAGAATATGTTCCTGCAATTGTTGAAATAAAAAACTTGCAAGAACTACATAAGGTTGAGTCTGAGCTATGCCAAGAAAGTTTTGATTTACTTTCTAGCAAGCAATTATTTGAGACAAAATTATTTAAACTTCCAAACAATCATGGCGGTGTAATTGTTGTTATGCATCACATTATATCAGATTCATGGACTCTAGGTTTGTACTGTAACGAAATAGTAAACGAATACCAATCACTGCTTGATGCTGAAAACATTGAAAGTGATAGCTCTTTATGTGGTAAATTCTCTTACAAAAGCTTTATTAAAGAAGACATTGATTATTTAAATAGTGATTCTTTTGAAAAAGATAAAAAATACTGGAATGATGTTTTCGAGACTGTTCCAGAGGTTGCTACTGTGCCTTCAACAGTAAAAAAACTAACTAACAAAATTACATGTTCTGCTGCAAGACAAGCATTTAATATTTCTAAGCAGGACTCTATTAAAATTTTAGACTATTGCAGAAAAAATAGAATTTCTGTATATAATTTTCTTATGGCTATCTATTCAATTTACATAGGTAGAGTTTCAAATCTTGCCGATTTTGTAATCGGAACTCCAATTTTAAATAGATTAAATAAAGCAAATAAACAAACTAATGGAATGTTTGTAAGTACAGTGCCTTTGCGCATAAACATAGACCAAAACTCGTCTTTTATAGACTTTTCTAAGAAGATTGGAGCTTCTTGTTTTAGTATGTTAAGACACCAAAGATATCCATACCAATGTATTTTGGAAGATTTGAGAAAAAAAGATTCTAACATTCCAAATTTATATAACATTATTTTATCTTACCAGATTACTAGCACAGTAAATGATAATATTGATTGTGAATCTCATTGGATTTTCAATGGAAATTGTGCCGATGATATGCAGATTCATATTGTTGATTACAATGGTTCCGGAACTTTGAGTATCTTTTATGATTACAAAACTTCGAAATATGTAAAATCTGAAATAAAACAAATGCATGAACGTATTAATCATATTATTGAACAGGTTTTACAAGATGATAGCATTAATATTGAAAACATAGAAATTGTAACACCAGAAGAGAAATTGCAAATTTTAAAAGAATTTAATAACACTAAAACAGATTATCCACGAAACATGTCTGTAATTGAATTATTTGAAAATCAAGTTAAGGAAACTCCAAATAAGGTAGCCGTTGTTTTTGAAGATTCAGAACTTACATATGATGAATTGAATAAAAAGGCAAATCAACTTGCAAATATTCTAATAGCAAATAAAGTTAAACAGGGCGATGTTGTTGGAATTTTCTTGGATAAATCATTGGAGATGATTGTTTCTATTTTAGCAATATTAAAATGTGATGCAATTTATCTGCCAATTGATATACACTATCCAGATTCTAGAATTAACTACATAATTGAAAATTCTGGAGCAACTACTATTTTAACAGATACAGACACAGAAAGATTTAATTTAAACACTATAAATGTATCACTTAGTGAAAATTTTTATAAATTAAGTAATACGTCTAATATACTACGCAATTTTGATGCTGAAGCTCCCGCATACATTATGTATACATCTGGCTCAACTGGAACCCCTAAGGGTGTATTAATTGAAAACAGAAGCATTGTAAGGCTTGTTAAAAACACTAATTTTATAAAATTTAACAAAAATGACAGAATGTTACAAACAGGCTCTATCGTATTTGATGCTTGTACTTTTGAAATATGGGGTGCCCTTTTAAACGGACTTTCTCTATATATTATTAAGAAGGAAGATTTATTAAACGCACACACTTTAAAGAATTATATAGAAAAAAATAAAATTTCTATAATGTGGCTAACTGCCCCATTATTTAGCACACTTTGTGAAGAAAATGCAAATATTTTTAATGGAGTAAAATATTTATTAACTGGTGGAGACGTGCTTTCTCCAAAACATATTAATAAAGTTAGAAAATATAATCCTAATTTAACAGTAATAAATGGCTATGGTCCAACAGAAAATACTACTTTTTCTTGCTGTTTCAAAATCGAAAAAAATTATGTTGATTCCGTTCCAATCGGAGGACCTATTGCAAATTCAACATGTTATGTTGTTTCTAAATCTGGAAGTCTGCAACCTGTTGGTGTCCCTGGAGAATTGTGGGTTGGTGGCGATGGAGTCGCAAAGTGCTATATAAATAACGAAGAAATGACTAAGCAAAAATTTATTGAAAATTATATGGGCAACGACAAAGTATATAAGACTGGCGATCTTGTAAAATGGCTTCCTGACGGTACAATTCAATTTATAGGAAGAATAGATAACCAGGTTAAAATTAGAGGTTTTAGAGTTGAATTAAGCGAAGTAAATAATAAAATTCTAGAATTTTCTAACGTAAAGTCTAGCTACACAACTATTTACACAAATAATAACGAAAAATTCATTTGCAGTTACATTATTCTTAAAAATGGTATTTCTACAAATGAATTAAGGAGATATTTAAAGGAAGTATTACCTATTTACATGGTTCCAACATATATTGTGCCAATGGTTAGCTTTCCACTAAATGTGAATGGAAAAATAGATAAAAACTTACTTCCAACACCAACAATAACAACAAACGAAAATATTATAAGCCCTAGAAACAAAACAGATAAAACTTTGGTTTCTATTTTAAAGAAATACTTGAAATTAGAAACAGTAAATTTATCAAACTCTTTTGTAGAGCTAGGAGGAGATTCTCTTTCTGCCATAAACATTATCGCAGAAATTGAAAATAAATTACATGTTCAACTACATATAAAAGACCTTTTGAACATGGCTAGCATAATGGATATTTCTGACTATATTGCTAATGCTAGAACTCAAAATACAGCTTTTGTTCTAGAGAAAGCTCCTAAAATGGATTTGTATCCACTTTCTTCTGCTCAAAGAAGAATTTACTACGCATGTAAAATGGTTGGAGACGATACTCTAGTTTATAATACACCTTGTGCACTTCTAATAAATTCTCGTTTAGACAGTAAGAGGATTGAAGGAGCATTTAAGCAAATTATTGAAAAGCAAAGTAGCTTTAGAACTGTATTCGTGTTAGATGCAGACGAAGTAAAACAAAAAATACTCGATAAAGTAGATTTTGCAATCTCGGTTTTCAATAATACATCTACAGAAAAAGATGCTATTATAAAGAACTTTTCTAAGCCTTTCGATTTAGAAAATGCACCTTTATTAAGAGTAGAATTACATTATTTAGATAACAACCAAACACTATTGCTTATCGATTCACACCATATAGTTATAGATGGCGTTTCGATGAATGTATTAATAAATGAATTTTTTGAATTATATAAAGGAAATGCATGTGAGGAAACTCCATTTGAATATGTTGACTATTCAGTATGGGAAAAAGATTTTGTTAAAACAGATGCTTACAAAAAGAGTGAAGACTATTGGATAACAAGGTTTAAAGACTACGGTTTCGAAGCATTAAACCTTCCATATGATTATACAATTCCTGCAAACAAGACATATATTGGAGAAAAAATATTTTCTAATATACCTACTACAACTTTTGAAAAAATTGAGGCATTTGCTAGAAAATACAAAGTTTCTAGCTACACGGTATTTCTTTCTGCATTATATATTTGCTTATATAAATATACGAAACAGTCTGATATTGTTGTCGGTAGTCCTGTCGCAAACAGAGGAATTATTGGAACACGTAACATAATAGGAATGTTTGTAAACAATGTAGCTTTTAGAGCAAAGATTTTGCCAAACCAGAGTATTAGCACTTTTTTAAAATATGTAAATGACTGTATATTGCAAGATTTAGAAAACCAAGCATATCCATATGATGCTCTTTTAAAATCTCTGCATGTGCCAACAGACAACTCTAGGAATCCATTATTTGATATAATGTTTTCTTACCAAAATCAATCAAATGAAATCAATGTAGATGATAATGTTTCATATTTACCTGTAGAAACTAATACTTCTAAATTCAATATAACATTGGAAGTTGTTCCAAAATCTGGTCAAATAAATGTAGAATACAGAACTGATTTATTTAAGAAAGAGACTATTAACAGTTTTGTTGAGCACTATATGTTCGTTTTAGGACAAGTTCTAGAAGATCTGAGCCCTTCTGTAAGTGGCATAAACATTATAACACCTTTGGAGCAAAGGCTTTTAGACAAATTCAACGCAACCTCTGGTGAAATAGACAGAGCTCCATTATGTAAATTATTCGAGAAGCAAGTTGAAAAAACACCTGATAATATTGCTGTAATTTGTGATGATAAGACCCTTACTTATGCCGAATTGAATACTAAAGCTAACAGTCTAGCTCATTATTTAATCACTCGTGGTATAAAAAGTAACGATATTGTTGCAATTATGACAAATAGATCTTTAGAGACTATTGTTTGTATGATTGCTATACTTAAGGCTGGGGGCGCATTTTTAAATATTGACCCTACCTACCCTGTTGATAGAACAAAATATTACATTGAAGATAGTAAGATTGAATATGTGCTTACTCAAAAATCTTTACGTGAAAAGGTTGAAGAGATAAAAAACAAAATAGAAATAGATCTTGATAATACCGAAATTTATGGAAAGAACTTTGAAAATCCAAATGTAGAAATACACGAACAAGACTTATCTTACATTATATATACATCTGGTTCTACTGGAACCCCTAAGGGCGTAATGCTTAATCAGATTGGTCTTTCTAACATGGTACAAGCCATGACAAAAGTTTTGGATTATTTAAAAGATGGACCAAAACATGCGATTGCATCTGTTACATCTACACCTTTCGACATATTTGTGTATGAAATAGTAGTTTCACTTACACATGGAATGAGAGTTGTTATGGCAAACAACGCAGAACATAGAAATCCTAAGCTTTTAGATGCATTAATACGCAAGTATAAAGTTGACGTAATGACGGTTACTCCAAGTTTAATGAAAATAAATTACGATAATCGCGAACCAGATACGGCTCTTGCACAAGTTAAAAACATGGTATTCGGCGGAGAACCTCTACCAGAAAAATTCGTAAAAGATTTACGTGCTCTATCCGATGATATTACAATATACAACATATATGGTCCTAGCGAAATAACGGTTTTATCAAACGTACAAAACCTTGATAATGAAAAAGAAATTACTGTTGGGCCACCAATCTTGAACACACAAATGTATATTTTAGATAGTGACATGAAACAAGTTCCAATCGGAGTTATTGGCGAAATTTATATTGCTGGAATTCAAGTCGGCGAAGGCTATATTGGAAAGAAAGAATTGACAGAACAACGCTTCCTAAACAATCCTTTCGGTTCTGGAAAAATATATAAATCTGGCGACATCGGTAGATGGACATTTGATGGAAAAATTCAATGTTTAGGAAGAATTGATAACCAGATAAAGCTAAGAGGTTTGCGTATTGAGCTTTCTGAAATCGAAGATGAGATTGCCAAAATGCCAGGAGTATCATCTTGTGTTGTAAATAAAATAACATTAGACAATAAAGAATGTTTATGTGCTTACTATGTTTGTGACACTGATTTAACAGAACAGCAAATTAAAGAAAACTTACGTAAATTCTTGCCACAATATATGATTCCAGCACATGTTGTAAAGCTTGACTCTATGCCTTACACTATAAACAGAAAAATTGATAGAAAGGCTTTACCTCTACCAAAGGTTACGCATTTAGTAGATAGCGGGCACATTGATATTTCTTCATTAAATTCAAATGAAGAAAAACTAACTCAAATTTGGAAGAGTATATTAAAAGTTGATAATATCGATGTTAATGATAATTTCTTCGATATTGGTGGAGATTCAATCTCTGCTATAAACATGCAAATTGAAGCATTAAAATATGGACTTGAATTTGAATATGCAGATATTTTTAACTATCCAACAATAAGGCAATTATCTAAAAAATTACCTAGTCCAGAAGAAAAATTTATGAGTAATTACAATTATTCAAAAATAGACAAAATTCTTCAAAACAACTGTGTTGAAAATATTAAAAATATTAGTAAATATGATGTAAAAAATATTCTTTTAATTGGTGGTACAGGTTATTTAGGCGCACATATTATTTCTACATTCTTAAAGAATGAAACTGGTATTGTTTACTGTCTAATAAGACAGAAAAATAACGAGAGTCCTTTATACAGAATTAATAGAAGATTAGAATTTTACTTTGCAAAAGACTTCTTAAACAAATATTCTAATAGAATAAAAGTTATAAAAGGAGATATAACGTCAAAGAATTTAGGTTTAACAGATGAAAATTATTCTAATCTTATCAAAAATATAGACGCTGTAATAAATGCGGGAGCAATCGTAAAGCACTTCGGTCAAAAAGATGAATTTGAAAACATTAATGTACTGGGTACTAAAAATGTAATAGAATTCTGTACTAGAAATAAAAAAAGATTACTGCATATATCTACAATGAGCGTTTCTGGGTTTGGAGAAAAAGAAGAATTCTCGAATAATCCTGAAGAAGAAGGAACAAAAAAATTCAGTGAGCAGAACCTATATGTAGGCCAAAATATAAAAGGAATATATACAACAACTAAATTCAAGGCTGAAATTGCCGTACTAGAAGCAGTAAGCAATGGATTAGATGCTCAACTTTTAAGAATTGGAAATATTACTAACAGATATTCTGATGGAAAATTCCAAATAAACATTAATGATAATGCTTTTGCAAGAAGAATAAAATCTTTTGTAGAAATTGGAGCCTTCCCAAAATACATGTTAACACATGCTATAGAGCTTACGCCAGTCGATGTTTGTGCAGATGCTGTATTAAAAATATTGGAACACAACAGTCCATGTAACGTATTTCATTTATACGATACAAATCTATTGCCTATAAATATTTTTTATGATACTATACTAGAAAGAGGAATTAATTTAACCCCTGTTTCTAACACGCTTATGACATATATAATTAAAGGAATACTATCTGACGATTCTAAAAAATCAATCATTTCTGGAATTGTACAAGATTTAGATAAAGACAAAAAATTTACTTATATATCAAAAGTTGGATTAGACGCAACATTTACTCAAAAGTATTTAGAAGCTATTGGCTTTAATTGGTCAACTTTCGACTCGGAATATGTTAATAAATGCTTCGATTATTTTGAAAATGTTGGATTTATAGATAAAAATTTGGAGGAACACTAATGAATGAAATTTTTACACTACCACTGTTATCGCTAATAATTTCAGCGGCTTTAATTACTGGTTTGTTAGTATATGTATTAAAAATAAAAAATAAGACGTCCTTGCAGAATATTTTCTGCTTGGACCTACTTTGTGTATTTATTATATGTGTGGGAGTAATTTTACAAGCAATACTTAGTAAATTGTGTAATATTCCTGCAATCAATTTTGAAAATTATATTTATATTGGTACATGTTTTTTGCCAGTATGTATTCTATTTACTGGAAAAATCTTTAGCAACCCAAATTACAAATTAAAGAGAATCGATTTGTTTACATTAATAATTCCTATCACTTCATTAATAATTTTATGGACAAATAATTTCCATCATTTATTCTATAAAGTATATTCTACAAATATTAGTAAATGCGTTTATGGAAATTGGCTTATAATTCACAATATATATTCATACACATTATTATTAATTGGAATTATTTATATAATAAAAGCTTCTGGAAAGACCTCTGGTTTCTTTTCAAAACAATCTTTATTAATAATTGCTGGAATGAGTATTCCTATTGTGGTTAATGTACTCGGAACATTTAAAATTATACCTATGTCGGTTTTTATAACACCAATCTCATTTGCATTTGCCATGGTATTTTTTGCACTTGCAATTTTCAAATTCAAATTTTTAGGAATTGCTCCAATTGCTTTACGTACAGTAGTAAACAGAATGTCAGACAGTTACATAATTTTAAACGAAAATTATGTAGTTACAGATTTTAATAACACCTTTTTAAATACTTTTAAATTGAAAGATGAAAATATTAGGGATAAAAATATTATTAAATTTTTAGAACATCATCAAGATTACGGTGTTAACATTACTGAATTTAAACAATATTTAAATAGTGTAAAAGGTCGTACAGAAACAGTTTCATTTGAACAAGGAATATTACCTTTTAATAAATTTTTCACAGTTGAAATTAATAATATAATGGATAAAAATAATTTTCTTGGAATATTAATTTTATTTAAAGATATTACTCAACATAAACAAGATATTCAAACAATTCAAAACAATCAGGATATGCTTATGGAGAAAGAACGTTTAGCTTCTCTTGGACAATTGATAGGTGGAATTTCACACAACTTAAAAACTCCTATAATGTCTATTTCTGGTGCGGCCGAAGGACTTACAGATTTAATTAATGAATATGATGCTTCAATTGGTGATCCAGAAGTAACGAATAATGACCACCATGCAATTGCAAATGATATGAGAGAATGGATAACAAAAATTCACTCATATACATCATATATGTCAGACATTATTACAGCCGTTAAGGGTCAAGCTGTTAATCTTTCTGAAAATGAAAATAATGCATTTACAGTAGATGAATTATTCAAGAGAGTTAATATATTGATGAAACACGAAATTAGCAATGCATCTTTAACACTTACATTAGATGTACAAGTTCCATCAGCAACTACTCTTGTAGGCGATATAAACAGTCTAGTACAGGTTATAAACAATCTAATAACAAATGCAATTCAATCTTACAATGGACGTAAAGGTGAAGAAATAAAAGTCTTAGCACAGAAATTAGATAATAACTTAATTATTTCCGTAATAGATCATGGTTGTGGAATGACAAAAGAAGTACAAGACAAATTATTTAACACAATGATAACTACCAAAGGAAAAAATGGTACTGGACTTGGAATGTTTATGTCTTACTCTACAATAAAAGGCCATTTTAATGGAGATATAACATTTGAAACAGAAGTAAATAAAGGTACAACCTTTAATGTAATACTTCCTTTGCAATAAATTTTTCATAATTTATTGCATTTTTATTTTTTTATTATTATAATAGCATCAGTAATTTTATTTTTGAGGTATCTATTATGAGAAAAAACATGATAACAGCAGAGTCAAATGGTTACAAAATTATCGTTGTCGATGACGAACAAGGTATTGTTGACTCACTATCTATTTTTTTAAAACGTTCAGGTTATGATTTCACTGGTTTAACAAATCCATTGGAAGCTATTGAACGTGTGCGTAATGAGCATTTTGATATGATGATTCTTGACTTTATGATGGACCCAATTCACGGTGATGAAGTTGTAGAAGAAATACGAAAATTTAATAAAGATTTATATATCTTATTGCTTACAGGTCATAAGGATTTAGCTCCACCTCTTGAAACAATTAAAAGATTGGAAATTCAAGGATATTGTGAAAAAAGTGATAAATTTGATCAATTATTATTATTGATTGAGTCAGGAATAAAATCAATTGAACAAATGAATACAATAAAAACAATAAATAAACAATTACACGATAAAAATGAAGAACTTGAGAGAGCTTATCTAGATACAATTGGAATACTTCGTCAAACTGTTGAAGCAAAAGATCCTTATACAAGAGGTCATTCTGATAGAGTCTCTGAATATTCTGTTTTGATTGGAAAGAAATTAGGATTAGACGAGAAAACTCTTCACATTCTAAAAATTGGTGGCTTATTCCATGATATTGGTAAAATAGGAATTCCAGATAGTATTCTTTTGAAAGAATCAAAATTAAGTGATGAAGAATATTCTCAAATAAAAAATCATCCAATGATTGGCGTGCATATGTTAGGTGACGCAGCAATTTTCACAGATATATTGCCTATTGTAAAACATCATCATGAGCGTTATGATGGACGTGGCTACCCTAGTCAATTAGTTGGAGATGATATTCCTTATGTAGCTAGAATTGCTGCAGTTGCCGACACTTTCGATGCTATGACTTCAAAAAGATCTTATAGAGATTCATTGCCTATAGATGTAGTTAGAGCAGAAATAGAAAGATGTTCTGGTACGCAGTTTGATCCAAACATAGCAAAAGTTTTCCTTGATATAATGGATAACGATTTTGACTTAATACGTGAAATACAAGAAAAATACAAATAAACATTAATTATGTTAAAAAGCTTCAGTCTATTGAAGCTTTTATTTTTTAATATTATTCATACCCTAATACATCTTTATTTTTTATAAATATATAAAAAACCTTCTAATCCTCCTTTTTATACGAATAAGCCCCGGCAATGTATAACGTGTCGAGGCTTTACGAAATATGAATTTTTCTTTATTTGTTATTTTATTTTCATACTTAATTTTACTTTTTGTCTTTCTTGGTCTATTCCAATTACTTGTACTTTTACTACATCGCCAACAGATACGACATCAGAAGGATTTTTTACATAATTTTCACTCATTTCTGAAATGTGTACTAACCCATCATGCTTTACTCCAACATCTACAAAAGCTCCAAAATCAGTTACATTCCTTACGGTTCCAGTTAAAATCATGCCATCTCTTAAATCTTCAAATTTAAGTACGTCTGCCCTTAAAATAGGCTTAGGCATCTCTTCTCTTGGATCTCTTCCTGGTTTCATCAATTCATTTATAATATCTTGCAAAGTTGGTTCACCAACATTTAACTCTACTGCTAGTTCTTTAATATTTTTACTGTTATTTAATTCAGCAAGCTCAGACTTAATCTCTACAAATTTTTCTTTATTTGTTAAATCATTTAATTTATATCCAATCCTACTTAATAAATTTTCTGCAACACTGTAGCTTTCTGGGTGAACTCCTGTAATTTCTAATGGATTTTTTCCATCTGAAACTCTTATGAAACCTGCACATTGCTCATATGCAACCTTTCCAAGCTTTGGAACTTTTAAAAGCTCTTTTCTTTCTTTTAACTTTCCATTCTCTTCCCTATATTTTACAATATTCTTAGCAATACCATTGTTAATTCCAGATACATATGCTAAAAGTGATGGTGTAGCCGTGTTTATGTCTACGCCTACGCTATTTACAGCATCTTCTACAACGCCAGTTAAACTCTGCTCTAAGTTCTTTTGATTTACATCATGTTGATATTGTCCCACACCAATGGCCTTAGGGTCTATCTTTACAAGCTCTGCCAATGGGTCCTGAAGTCTACGGGCAATTGAGATCGCTCCTCTTAGAGAAACATTAATATCTGGATATTCTTCTGTTGCAAGTTTTGATGCAGAATATACAGAAGCGCCTGCCTCAGATACAATTACGTAAACTAAATCTTTATTATATTTTTCTTTAATCTCGGCAATTAAATCAGATACAAATTGCTCTGATTCCCTTGAGGCCGTTCCATTTCCAATTGCAAACATGTCTACATTATATTTTGCAATTAATTTTGTTAATTCTTTTTTAGCTCCTTCAACATCATTCTGTGGCTCTGTAGGATATACTGTTGTAGTATCAAGAACTTTACCAGTTTCATCAATTACAGCAATCTTACAACCAGTTCTGTAGGCTGGATCAAATCCAATAACTGTTTTGCCTTTTATCGGACTAGTTAGCAATAATTGTTTGGCATTTTTTCCAAAAACCTTTATTGCTTGCTCTTCGGCCTTTTCCGTTAAGTCTGACCTAATTTCTCTATCTACTGATGGCTCAATTAATCTTGAAAAACTATCTTCAACACAGGCCATCAATAAATTTACATATTGGCTATTTCTATCCTTAATTATATCATTTTCAATTAATTCCAATATTTTTTCAGTAGGCTTTTCTATTTTTACTTTTAAAAACTCTTCTTTTTCGCCTCTATTAATTGCTAATATTCTATGGCTTGGAATTCTGTTAACCTTTTCAGCAAAATCATAATACATTTCATAACTTGATTTTTCCTCTGGTTTAGCTGCTTTCGTCGTTATAAATCCTTCCCTATAACAAATTTGCTTAATTTGTTTTCTATATTTAGGCTCATCAGAAATAGCTTCTGCAATGATATCTAATGCTCCACTCCTGGCATCTTCTTCAGCATTTACACCTTTTTCTTCATTAATAAAACTCTTTGCAACTTCGTCAATATCTACACTAGAATCTTGTGCCAATATTATTTTTGCAAGTTCTTCCAAACCTTTTTCCTTGGCAATAGTAGCTCTGGTTCTCTTCTTTTGCTTATAGGGTCTATAAATATCTTCTACATCCGCAAGAGTCTTGCTTTGTTCCAAATTCTTCACAATTTCATCAGTAAGTTTTCCTTGTGAATCAATAGATTTAATAACTTCCTGCTTTCTCTCCTCTAAATTTCTTAAATATGTAAGTCTCTCTCCAAGATTTCTTAACTGCTCGTCCGAAAGACCTCCTGTTGCTTCCTTTCTGTATCTCGCAATAAATGGAATAGTATTTCCATCATCAATCAATTTTATGGTACTATCAACTTGGCTCTTTTTTACACCCAATTCATCTGCTATAATTTCCGATATTTTATCCATTATTCTACCTCTTTTCTAATTAAGTTTTCATTAATATATCACAATATTTTCTAAAATTAAAGCGAACAATAAAAAAGAATCTAAATTGCTATTCAATAAAGACTCTTTTTATCAATATTATTTCAAATTTAAATAAATTAACTTTTTTATTTAATAAAATTGTATATCAAAATTTTATAATTTTTTATTCAATACCTAGGTATTCATCATATGATACTTCTCTATCTATAACTTCATTTTCTTTTATATCAATAATTCTATTTGCAACAGTTTGCATCAATTGATGGTCATGAGATGTAAATATCATATTTCCAGGGAATTTAACCATTCCATCATTCAAAGCTGTAATGCTCTCCATATCCAAGTGGTTAGTTGGCTCATCCATGATTAAGAAATTTGCTCCAGAAAGCATCATCTTAGCAAGAACACATCTAACCTTCTCTCCTCCAGACAATACATTTACAGCCTTTAAAGCCTCTTCTCCAGAAAATAACATTCTTCCTAAAAAGCTTCTTACATATGTTTCGTCTGGATCTTTTGAATATTGTCTTAACCAATCTGTTATACTTAAATCTGATTCAAATAAATAGTTATTGTCTTTAGGGAAGTATGAACTTGTTATTGTTGTTCCCCATACAATTTCGCCTTCGTCTGGCTCTACCTCTCCTGCGATTATTTGGAATAATAATGTTTTTGCATTTTCGTTATCAGCTAGTAATGCAATTTTATCACCTTGTTTTACAGTAAATGAAACATTATCTAATAACTTTTCGCCATTTACAGTTTTAGTTATATTTTTAACTTGTAAAATATCTTTTCCAGGCTCTCTGTCTGGTTTAAAATCAACATATGGATATTTTCTGTTTGATGGTTTTATTTCATCTAATTCTATTTTTTCAAGAGATTTTTTTCTTGATGTAGCTTGTTTTGATTTTGAAGCATTTGCAGCAAATCTAGCAATAAAGTCTTGTAGCTCTTTTATTTTTTCTTCTTTCTTTTTGTTAGCTTCTTTCATTTGCTTTAATGCTAATTGGCTTGATTCAT
>OGWV01000449.1_pt1 | contig 24709 bp, 26 predicted proteins | sample 1576081 | NCBI WGS metagenome assembly OGWV01 (sample SAMEA3541541, study PRJEB24748) | human gut metagenome | biome: human gut; feature: human-associated habitat; material: faeces | place: China | collected 2012 | reverse complement strand
GTAGAGGGCGGTATTCTTGATTGGAACTTCTCGGGAGCCTTAAGATACTGCTCACGACCGAGTTCACGGTGACGCCGTTCGTCCCGTTCACCCGCTTTGCGGAACCGGCGCAGGGGCAGGACATCCAATTTTGATCCACAGCCATGCAAATACTCCTTTCCTGCGCCAAAACGATGGCCGAAAACAAGCCGGCCGAAATCCCCCGAACGACCCTGCCGCGTTACGCCCGCGAGGCCGCGGAGCTGGCACTGCAGCTGGCGACGCTCACCACCGAAGAGCTGGAACGCATGCTGCGCACCAACCGGCAGATCGCCGCGACCAACCGCCGGCGTTACCGGCAGTTCCACGGCGAAGAGGCCCTCCCCGCGCTGCTGGCCTACACGGGCGTCGTATTCAGGCATATCGCCCCGGAGCGATTCACCCCCGGGGATTTCGAATACGCACAGCAGCACCTCAACATCACGTCGTTCCTCTACGGCCGCTGCTATGAGAACGTCTTTTTGCTTACGAAGTCCAAGAGCTATTACTATGACGCCGCCGCCATTGCGGAACCCATCGCCCCAACAACGGCGGCGCGATACCGGGGCGGGCGCAGCGCGGGACACAAATACGACGGCGAGGTACCCGGACAGGGTAAGGTGCAGGGCATCAACCGGGCGCGGACGGGCGGCTACTACGATGAAGCCCTCATGCCGACCACGCGGAATAAGCGGGACGTATGGCATATCAACACCGTACCCTACAAGGGCGGGCATTTCGCCGCGTTCCCGCCGAAGCTGGCGGAAACCTGCATTTTGGCGGGCTGTCCCAAGGGCGGCGTTGTCCTTGACCCGTTTTTCGGCAGCGGCACGACAGGGCTTGCGGCAAAAAGCCTTGACCGCCACTACATCGGCATTGAACTGAACTATGACTATTGCACCCTTGCAAGGGCGCGGATCGGAGGTGAAACGAATTGAGCAAAAAGCTGAAACCCCGCGATAAAATTACGCAGAAAATGAGCCGGGACGGGCTTATCGAGGTCAACGAAACCGCAGGCACCGCCGAGCTGGTCAGCGGGCGCGAGCAGGACGCGGATTTTTCCAAGCAACCCGAACAGGCGGCGCAGGAAGCCGCGCATCAGCTTCCGCACCCATCCTCCGGCGCGGCAGCTCGTCCCCATACCCCGGAGCTTTCCCCGAAGCGGGACGACGCAGCAGCCGAGCGTGTTTTGGAGCATATCGACGCCGCCCATACCCGCGCAGCATCCAAAAAGGCGATAAAGCGGGCGCAGCGGGAAGCGGCGGCAAAAACAAAGACCTCACGCCTGCAATTCACCGAGGAAGAACGGGCGACGCCAGAGCTTCAAAAGGCGATCCGCAAATCGGAAAGAGCCGCCGACCGCTTGGACGAAGCGCGGGCGGCTATTCCGAAAAAGAAAGTCTTGACAAAAGAGCGCACCTTTGACGAAGCCGCAGGCAAGGGCAAAACCCGCCTGCGCTTTGAGAAAAAGGAAAAACCCATACCGGGCGGCAGGCAGCAGCATAACCCCCTCTCCCGCCCTATGCAGGAGGTCGGCGTTTTCGTCCACAATAAGATACATTCCGTTGAAAAGGACAACTCCGGCGTGGAGGGAGCGCACAAGAGCGAGGAATTAGCCGAGCGCGGCATCCGGGCGGGGGCGCGGCAGATGCGAAAGAGCCGCCGCAGCCGCAAGCTGAAACCCTACCGAGCGGCGGCAAAAGCGGAAAAAGCCGCATTCAAGGCAAACGCCGATTTTCAGTATCAAAAGGCGCTGCACGACAACCCGCAGCTTGCCGCGTCTAACCCCATTTCCCGGTTTTGGCAGAAGCAGCAGATCAAGCGGCAGTATGCAAAGGCGGTACGAACGGGCGGCGCAAAATCCGCAAGGAAAGCCGCAGAAAACACCCGCAAGGCAGCGAAGAAAACCGCCGAAGCGACGAAAAAGACCGTCGCCTTTGTAGGGCGGCATTGGAAAGCCTTTCTGATTGCCGGGTGTGCGCTGTTGCTGCTTATCATGCTGATGTCCGCAATTTCCTCCGGCTCTGCTCTTTTTTCGGGGCTTGTCAACGGCGTAATCGGAACCTCTTACACATCGGAGGACAGCGACCTTGTAGCGGTGGAAAACAATTATGCGGCAAAGGAAAACGATCTGCAAAGCAGGATAGACAATATCGAGCGCGATTATCCGGGCTATGACGAATACCGCTACGACCTTGCGTACATCGGGCATAACCCCCATGAATTAGCATCCTACCTGACCGCCCTGTTGCAGAGCTATACCCCGCAGAGCGCACAGGCAGAGCTTGACCGCATTTTCAATCTGCAATACAAGCTGACCGTCACGGAAGAAATCGAGGTTCGCTACCGCACGGAACGGCGCACAGGCAGCTACACGGACGCGGAGGGCAACACCCATACCTATACCTACACCGTTGAAGTCCCCTATAACTATTACATTCTCAATGTAACGCTGACGAACAAATCTATATCCTCTTTTGTATCGGAGCTTCTAACGCCGGAGCAGCTTGAAATGTACCGTGTCTATTTGCAAACAAGCGGCAACAAACCCCTCGTTTTTGGCGGCGGATCTGCGGATACTTCCGCGTCCGAGGATTTAAGCGGCGTTACCTTTGTAAACGGCACCCGCCCCGGCAACACCGTCCTTGTGGATATAGCGAAGTCGCAAGTCGGCAATGTAGGCGGTGCGCCTTACTGGAGCTGGTACGGCTTTGACAGCCGCGTGGCTTGGTGCGCCTGCTTTGTGTCCTGGTGCTACGGACAGGCGGGTTTATCCGAGCCGCGCTTTGCGGGCTGTCAGTCACAGGGCGTTCCGTGGTTTACCTCTCACGGGCAATGGGGCGCGAGGGGTTATGAGAATATCGCTCCCGGCGACGCCATCTTTTTTGATTGGGATTTAGACGGCAGCGCAGACCATGTAGGTATCGTAATCGGCACAGACGGAAGCCGCGTTTACACCGTGGAGGGTAATTCCGGCGACGCCTGCAAAATCAGAAGCTATCCTCTTGATTACGCCTGTATCAAGGGCTATGGGCTGATGAATTGGAATTAAAATTTGAAAGGAGTTTTGACAGTATGACAAACAGCAAAATTGACCGCATTGAAAAGGAAATGCAGAAAACGCGGGAGAAGATCAGCGAGTATCAGAACAGGCTGAAAGAGCTTGCGGCGCAGAAAACCGAAGCGGAAAACCTGCAAATCATCGCTCTTGTGCGTTCCATGCGCCTGACCCCCGCAGAGCTTACCGCCCTGCTTTCCGGCGAACCGATCCCCGGCATTGCCGCCGCAGGTACAGACTACATGGAACAGGAGGAAATCGAAGATGAAGAATAAAGGCTTTTTCAAAACAGCCGCCGCCCTGCTTGCCGCCCTTGTATGCTTGGGCGGCTTTTCCGTTCCCGCCTATGCAGGCGGCGGCGAGGACATACCCACCGACGACAGCGGCGTGATCGTAGAAACCGAGCCGCAGCCCCTTACGCCGGACGGTAATCTGTCGCTGATTGACGACATTGAGGGAGAAGCCGCCGAGGACAAGCAGTTTATCGTTGTGCAGAGCAAAAACGGCAACTACTTTTACATCATCGTTGACCGCGCCGCCGAGGGCGAAAACACCGTACATTTTCTCAATCAGGTGGACGAAGCCGACCTGATGGCGCTCATGGAGGACGGCGGCGGCAAGGCGCAGGCACCCGCCGTTTGCACCTGTAAGGATAAATGCAAGGCGGGCGCAGTCAATACCGCTTGCCCGGTATGCTCTGTCAATATGACCGAATGTGCAGGCAAGGAAGCCGTGCCGGAGCCGGACGGTGCGCCGCCGGAGAAAGAAAAAAGCAATGCGGGAGGGCTTGTGATCTTCCTTGTCGTTACCCTGCTTGCCGGTGGCGGCGCGTTCTACTACTTTAAGATTATGAAGCCGAAGCAGGGTATCAAGGGCGACACCGACCTTGACGATTTTGATTTTGACGAATACGACGAGGACGAGCCGGAAGCAGGCAGCGAGGAACAGGAGGACGAGGAATGAGGTTAGTCATTGCAGAAAAGCCGAGCGTGGCGCATAGTATCGCCGCCGCCCTTGGCGTAAAGAACAAAAAGGACGGATATATGGAGGGCGGCGGCTACCTCATTTCATGGTGCGTGGGGCATTTGGTGGAGCTTGCGGAAGCCGCCGCCTATGGGGAGCAGTACAAAAAGTGGAGCTATGACAGCCTGCCGATCCTGCCGCAGCCGTGGCAATATACCGTATTCAAAGACAGGCAAAAGCAGTTCAAAATCCTAAAAGACCTCATGCGCCGCAGCGACGTTTCCGAGGTTGTCAACGCCTGCGACGCAGGGCGCGAGGGCGAGCTGATTTTTCGCCTTGTCTACCATGCGGCGGGGTGCGATAAGCCCTTTTCCCGCCTTTGGATTTCCTCTATGGAGAAAAACGCAATCAAAAAGGGCTTTGCGGAGCTGAAACCCGGCGAAGCGTATGACGCGCTCTATGCGTCGGCTCTGTGCCGCGCAAAAGCGGACTGGATCATCGGCATCAACGCCACCCGCCTTTTCTCCGTCCTACACGGCAAAACCCTAAACGTGGGGCGCGTTCAGACGCCGACCTTAAAAATGCTTGCAGACCGGGACGCGGCGATCACCTCTTTCAAGAAAGAAACCTATCATATCGTCCGTCTTGATGTGGGCGGCGCGGAAGCGGCAAGCGCGAGGATCTCCGACGCCGCAAAAGCGGAAGCGGTAAAAACGGCTTGCGAAGCGTCGCAGGCCGTGTGCGTTTCGGTGAGGCGTGAGAGGAAAACCGAGCAGCCACCCCGCCTGTTTGACCTTACGGGCTTGCAGCGGGAAGCCAACCGCATTTACGGTTACACCGCAAAGCAGACCCTTGACCTTGCACAAGCCCTTTACGAAAAGCGGCTGCTTACCTACCCGCGAACGGACAGCAATTATCTGACCGACGACTTGGGCGATACGGCGGTGCATATCGCCGCGCTGCTTGTCGGCAAGCTGCCCTTTATGGAAGGTGCAGACTTCACACCCGATGTTTCCCGGACGCTTGACAGCAAAAAGGTGTCCGATCACCACGCCATCATTCCGACAATGGAGCTTGCGAAAGCAGACCTTGCCGCGCTGCCGGAAAGCGAAAGAAATATCCTCACCCTTGCCGGGGCGCGTCTGCTGTTCGCCGCCGCCGAGCCGCACATTTTTGATGCGGTAACGGCGGTGTTCTCCTGTGCCGATACCGAGTTTACGGCAAAGGGAAAGACGGTTCTTTGCGACGGGTGGAAAGAGCTGGAACGACGCTACCGGGCGACGCTGAAAGGAAATCCCAACGCCGAGGACAACGAGGAAAACGAGCTTATTTTAGATGTACCGACCTATGCCGAGGGACAGAGCTTTGACAGCCCAGCCGCAAGAGTTACGGCGCACGACACGCAGCCCCCGAAGCCGCACACGGAAGCAAGCCTGCTTTCGGCTATGGAACGCGCCGGAAGCGCGGACACCGACCCGGACGCAGAACGTAAGGGGCTTGGCACTCCCGCTACCCGCGCCGCCGTGATTGAAAAGCTGGTCAAATCCGGCTTTGTGCAGCGCAAGGGAAAACAGCTTATCCCAACCCAAAAGGGCAACAACCTTGTTTGCGTTCTGCCCGATACGCTGACCTCTCCGCAGCTTACCGCCGAATGGGAAAACGCGCTGACGCAGATTGCAAGGGGCGCAGCCGAGCCGGAGGACTTTATGCGGGGCATTGAAGAAATGGCGCGGGCGCTGGTGAAAGCCTATCCGTTTCTTTCCGAAAATCGGAAAGACCTGTTCAAAGAGGAAAAGGCGGTGATCGGCAAATGCCCCCGCTGTGGCGGGAAGGTCTGCGAGGGCAGAAAAAACTACTACTGCGAAAAGAAGGACTGCGCCTTTGTCATGTGGAAAAACGACCGCTTTTTCGAGGAACGCAAAACCGCCTTTACCCCGAAAATTGCCGCCGCGCTGCTTGCGGGCGGCAGGGCGAAGGTCAAAAAGCTGTATTCCCCGAAAACGGGTAAAACCTATGACGGAAGCATTGTATTAGCCGATACGGGCGGGAAATACGTCAACTACCGTATCGAGCTTGCGAGGGACAAAGAACTTACGCAGCAAGCATAGGAAAGGGGTACCCTTTCCGTAAAATCCCCGTTTTCGTCTGCCGACGATTACGGGAATTTTGCTTGTTGGGAAGTTTCCCAAACCCTCTGTAACGATGAAAGGAGGCGTAAGCCACGCAGAACAAGCCGAAAGCAGAGCTGACCGCCGCCCTGATGCTTCTTGATACCCGCAGTATGTCCTTTGATATGCGGGAAATCGACAACCGCCGCTTTATGTTCTCCCCGCAGGCGGGAGAGCTGATTTTAGGCAGACAGTATAGGGGCGGGCAGCTATACAAAAGCCATGCCGAGGAACACTTTGACAGCGGGGCGAAAGCCCCTTTCGACAGCTTTATCCGGGGCTGGATCGGCACAGGCAGGGACTACCCGGACGGTGTTATCCACTTCGCCCCGAATATTGGCACAGACAATATCACCGCCTTTGACAATGCGTTTTCCACCCTGCAAATGTTCAGCGAAAACGGCGCGGCGGGAGATACCGTCGTGCGCGGCTTTGGGCGCAAGTGGGAGCAGCCGCTAAAAGACATCATCACACCAACAAAAGAAAGGAGCAAAACCGTGAGCGAACAGGAAAAGAACTATTCCAGCTATGATTTTGACAGGCTGGAAGTAGCAAAAAAGCTGGTAATTGAGCGAAGCATCTATTTTGAAAGTGAGAAAGCGGATATTTCCGCGCTGACCGGGCTTTCTCTTGCGGAGCTGACACGGCTGCGTCAGGAGAGCGCGGCGGCGGAGCAGGCTGTATTTGACAGGCTGAAAACGGAGGCAGCCGCATGGGAGCAGCAGGCGGGCAACACCCGCTTTCTTGAAAAAGCCATCGAGTATGTGCAGACGCCGCCCGTCAAGCACACATCCAACAAATGGGAGAAAACAGATTATGAATGGCAGCTCCGCAGTAACGCAGTCTATCAGATGCGCTATCATGTCTATGAAAACACCCGCTATGACAGACAGGCGCAAAAATCCGTGCCGTATTCATGGAGCCTGACATGGAGTGTCTACACCAACGGACCGAACCATGGACAAAACGTAAAAATCGCCGGACAGGAGCGCAAGACCTTTTCAGACAAGGCGGCAATGGAAAAATACCTTGCCGGACGCATCAAGGCATACGACCGCCTGTTTACCGAGACTATGCCGCCCGTTCCGAAAGAATACGCGGAGCCGTTCAAGGTGAATGGGCTGCTGCTTCCGGGTTATGCCATTGAGGGCGAGCCGCCGCAGCACACCGCGCCCCAACAGGCAGCGCAGCCGACGCGCCCTGACCCGGAAAAGGTGGAGATGGATGCCGCTGCGATGCAGGCAGCGCCCCTTACTGTCGAGCCGCCGCAGCCGCAGCCCGTTATCCCTATCAACCTTACCGCAGAGAAGCCAGCCGAAAAGCTCAAGGAGATTACCAACCGTTTGGAGCAAGGCATTACGGAACTCTTTGACAGCGAACGCTACAAAGAGTATTTGCGCGTTATGTCGAAGTTTCATAATTACAGCTTCAACAACACCCTCTTGATTGCCATGCAGAAGCCCGACGCTTCCCTTATCGCGGGCTTTACCGCTTGGAAAAACCAGTTTCAGCGCAACGTCAAAAAAGGCGAAAAAGGCATTAAGATTATCGCCCCGTCGCCGTTCAAAATCAAGCAGGAAACGGAGAAAATCGACCCGCAGACCCAAAAGCCCGTGATCGGCAGGGACGGAAAGCCCGTCACCGAGGAAAAGGAGATCACTATACCCGCCTACAAGGTGGTGTCCGTCTTTGACGTGTCGCAGACCGAGGGAAAGGAATTGCCGGATATTGCCGTGGACGCGCTGACAGGCGATGTGGAGCAGTACAGTGATTTTTTCGCAGCCCTTGAAAAGACCTCTCCCGTCCCCATCGGCTTTGAGAAAATCGAGGGCGGCGCACACGGCTATTATCACTTGGAGGACAAGCGCATCGCGCTTGATGAGGGTATGAGCGAGCTGCAAACGCTCAAAACCGCCATTCACGAAATCGCCCACGCAAAGCTGCACGATATTGACCTGAACGCTCCCAAAGACGAGCAGCAGCCCCGCGTAGACCGCCGCACCCGCGAGGTGGAAGCGGAAAGCGTCGCCTACACCGTTTGCCAGCATTACGGGCTTGATACGTCGGACTACTCTTTCGGCTATGTTGCCGGGTGGAGCAGCGGACGGGAGCTTGCGGAGCTGAAAAGCTCCCTTGAAACGATCCGCTCTGCCGCCGCAGACATCATCAACAGCATTGACGGGCATATCGCAGAGCTGCAAAAGCAGCACGAAGCCGAGAAAGCCGCGCCCGATCTTGCCGCCGCGCAGGAGCAGCAGAGCGAAAAAGCCGACCCGCCCCTTACGGACTTGCAGAAAAAAGCCGCCGCAATCGCAGAGAAATACGAGGCACTTTCCACGCAGGAGAAAATCGGAGTGATTGCGCAGGCGTTCGGCGGTACTGCGGGCAGGATTGAAACGTCGCCCTGCACGGGAAAATGGCGCGGCACAAGCGATATATCCATCCGCTTTGATAACGGCGCGTCCCTGTTTCTTGGCAACCGCCTTACGCCGAAAGCAAAGACCGCAGCGGTACAGCGGGAGCTTGTCAACGATACCCTGCTGCGGTACAACCCGGAGATCGTCAGCGCGGCAAAGGAAGCAGCTCTCGCTTCCCTCATGGAGCGCGAAGCAAAGGACAATGCCATTGCCGCGCAGAAGGGCTTGAAGCCCTACACCCTGCTCAACGTCGAGTTCAACGACGGTGCGGACGGTCAAAGCAGCGGATATATGGGCTGGTACTATGTAACACTGGCGGTGGACGGAAACATCTGCTCCCATATCGAAACCGGGCTGAATTACGACATCGCGGATGGCAAGGTGAGTGCAGAACCCACGCGGGAGAAATACTTTGCGGCGGGCGCATTAAAAGATAGTGAAGTGGACTATGTTTTCAACAACGTCGGCTTTTCCTCTGCTTCCGGGCTGTATGCGCTACCCGTCAGCGATGCCGTTTTGCAACGTGCCGAAAAGACGCTTGCGGAGCGCACACAGGCGCAGGCGGCGCAGCGTACAGAAAAAGACGTGATTTATACCATGCACACCAATCCCCGCAGCGAAAGTCTTGCCGACCGCTCTTTCCTGCAAGCCTATGAACAGCAGCCGGACGGGAAAGCCATACCGGGCGACTTGCTGTTTGTCGGGACGCCGGAGAAATGCCGGGAGCTGTTACAGAGCTTGAACGCCGGGGATCTGACGCAGGGCGAGGTCAAGGCACTTTATGCAAAGGCGCAGGAGCCGGACAGGGACACCTTTTCCATTTACCAGCTCAAACGCGGCGACGAAACGCGGGATTTGCGCTTTGAGCCTTACGACCGTCTGACCGCAACGGGACACGCGGTTGATCCGGCGAACTATGACCTGATCTATTCCGCGCCCCTTGCACCGGGTACGAGCCTTGAAGCTATTTTTACCCGCTTTAATCTCGACCACCCGAAAGACTTTAAGGGACACAGCCTTTCCGTTTCCGACGTGGTGGTGCTGCATCAGAACGGGCAGGACACGGCGCATTACGTTGACAGCATCGGCTATCGACAGACGCCGGAGTTTTTGCAGCCGCAGAATTATCTAAAGCACGTCGAGGATATTGTGGAGCAAAACGACAACAATTTTGACGGTATCATCAACAACACGCCGCAGACGCCCACCGTCGGGGAATTGGAGCAGAAAGCAAAGGCGGGTGAGCCGATTTCCCTGATTGACCTTACGAACGCCATCCATGCCGATAAGGAGCGCGGCAAAGAGGAAAAGCCCTCGATCCGGGCGCAGCTTCGGGCGGCAAAGGAGCAGGCCGCCCAAAGAAAGGCGCAAAGAAGCAAAGCGCAGGATTTGGAAAGGATCTGATCGTATGCAGAAGTTTGAAAATGTGGATATACTGGCTTGCCTTGATGCGGTGATGAAGCAGAACACCGGCTTTTACCAAAGCGATTTTGAGATTGACAAGAAGATCATTCACGAGGCTGCTGCAAGCTCCGACCGTGAGGACAAAACCCTTTTGTGGCTTTCCCGTCCGTCCGGGACGCATTGCTTCCGGGAGCGCGACGTTTTCTTGAAAGACACCCGCCCATACAACACATGGAAGTTCCACGGGGAGCAGACACGCGACCGTATTCTTGCCTATGCCGTGGAGCTGACGGGCAGGGAGCGCGGCAAAATCCGGGGAAACCTCTATGAGCTGGACTATGCCGCTCATTTCCGGCACGTTCGGGAGCAGGCACTTCCCGCAGACATCGTAACGCTTTTCTATGAGCGCGGCGAGCGCAGCCAGCCGACAGGCAAATACTTTAGCGGTTCACCCGATCCGCAGTATGGCGCGTTTCTTCGCTTTGAGGTGCAGCCAAACGCCCCCGAAGCCTTGCGCGATCTTCTGCAAGAGGAACGGCGCAGCCGTGAGCAGCTTTCGCCGGGGGACTTCAAGGCGCATATCGCCGCCCTGCGCGACGGGCTGATTGAAGCCGAAGCGCGGCGCATTGTTGCCGACATGAAACGTCAGTACAGCCCCAACAGCCCGAACAAAACCCACTACATGACAGAGCTTGCCCCGGCGTTTATGATGCTTGCGTCGAGCCGGGACGTTGACCGCCTTTTCTCGCTGCTTCCCTACAAGACGCTGACCTTTTCCAAATTTGAGGGCAGGCACGGCATCTATGCGCTGATCGACAAGAACGAAAACCGCGACCGGGATATTCGCAAGCCCCGCCCCTCTATCCGGGCGCAGCTTGCCGCCGACAAGAAGAAAGCCGCTCCGAAGCGGGCGGCGAAAACAAAACAACACGAAATGGAGGTATAAGCATGAACCGATTTACCGTTGAGGAAACAAATCTTATCAGCATCTACATCGCCGATACGCGCAGGGAGCTTATCGGGGAAATGACGGGTGCGCTGCCCTATATGGACGGCGAAATGCGCGAGTTTGCCTTGCGTACCCTTGCAAAGCTCCGCGCCATGAGCGACGCCGACTTTGCCGCTCTCGCCGTATCTGCCGCCGACGAAGTATGAGCGGGCTGAAACGGCTGACGCCGCAGCAGAGCCGCAAAGCGAACGCCCTTATCAAGAAAACCTGCTGCAACTGTATGGGCGGGAACTGCCTTTTGCTGGACGATGGGGACGAGTGCGTTTGTCCGCAGCTCATTTCCTATTCGCTTCTTTGCAAATGGTTTCAAAACGCCGTACTTCCCGCCGACAAGCTGCTTTACGCGGAGCTTTACCAAGCCGAGGACAGGCGGCGGTGCGCCGAGTGCGGCGCGGCGTTTGCGTCCACCTCAAACAGTGTCAAATACTGCCCGGACTGCCGCAAGCGGATCACCCGCAGGCAAGCCGCCGAGCGGATGCGGAAACGACGCGCCCGCGTTACGCAGTAGGCGCGAAAAAGCCCTTATGCCATGCCGCTTTTCAGACGCGATTTGAGCATGACAGGGGATTTATACCTAAACCCGCAAAAACAGTGTTCTACTGCGTAACAGATACTTAAAGCAGCACCCACGAAAAGACGGGGCGCGGTGGCCATCATCGGCTGCCGCGCCCCGTTCTCTTTTTTTGCTTATTCCTCGCCGATTTCTGCTACGCCGACCCTGCCGATGTTTAGAAGCCGATATATCGTTAGAGGGATATACCATGCCGCGACCGCAAGCCGCCATATCAGAATGACGCCGCCAATCAAGCCGCCCACAATGAAGTTGAGCGCAACGACGCCCACCGTGCCGGAAAGGTCAAAGCCGCGTGGGATAAGCCACACGAACATACGGCGTATGCCAAAGGGGATGCCGCAGCACAGCCACACATAAAAGTAGTTCGTTGCCCCGTCCTTTGTGAATACCAGTGTAGCCCAATAAAACAGCACTCCGGCAATCAGAACGGTCAAAACCGTTTTCTTAAAAAAGTCTTTCCAAATCTCACCTCGCGTCATAACCTCACCTCTGTTTCGTAAAAATATGGATAGCGTTCAGCAGTCCTACATTGGGATAGTTTCATCATACCATGCTTTTTCGGAGATTTCCACACAATCCGCATTTATCCGCGCACATTTTCCTTGCCCCGCTCCGGCTCACTTTCACGCCGTAAAATACTGTCGATGTTCCGCTTGATAACGTCGTACTCCTTGACCTGCTTTTTCAGCCTGCCATAGTCGGCGTAGAGCTTTTTTTTCTGCTCTCCGAGCGCGGCATATTCCGCTTGCAGCGCGGCGACGTTGGGGAGCTTGCCGCCGACCAACGCGGGCTTGACCGCTTTTGCGGCGGCTTCAAAGAGAATTAAGCTGCTTTCGTGGGCGGCGCGGTACGCCGCCTTATCCTTTGCCGCCCGGTACGCTTCATAGACGGGTTTTGTCTTTTGATACGTCGAAACATTCTTGATTAAGACCGCCATATCCGCAAGCCGCCGTTCGACGCCCTTTAATGCGCCTGCCGCCTGTTCGTTTGCCGCGTTCACTTCCGCGATTTTTGCGGAAAGCTCTGCATAGCTGTCAATCCTGTTTTCCGTGAGGAAGTTCAGCGTCCTTGCCGCCTGTTTGAGATTGTGGATTTTCGCCCAATGCTCATAGCCCCGGCTTTCCTGCGCCTTGATGCTGTTCTGAATGTCGATAACAAGGGAGATACCGCCGCGCTCCTGCTTCGGGGCTTTGGCGGCGCGGGTGCGCCTGCCCTTGATGCGCTCCGTTATGGCTTCCTCTGTATAATCCGCGCCGAGCGTTTTCAGACGGGTAAAGCGTTCCTGCCCCGGTGCGCGGCAAGATATGTATTTACCGGGCTTTATCTCATAGCCCGCAGCTTGCAGCAGCCGCAGAAAATCGGCAAAGTCTGACGCTTGCGGGATAAGCGCGTCAACGGCAATTTTCAGCTTGCCTTTCCAGCTTGTACCCGTCTTTTCCGCTTGGTACTCCGCATAGCTCTTTCCCTTACTGCCCCTGCCGGGGACAACGACGGACAAGCCGTTTTCCCGGCACAGCCTGTCGCTGATGTTGCGTATGCCGTAATAGCTCCGCTTGTTGGAATTGTACTTGCGGTGGTCGATGAAATTGACTGCACAGAAAATGATGTGATTATGGACGTGTCCTTTGTCTATGTGGGTAGTCAAAACATATTCGTATTGCCCCTTTGTTACCGCGTCGGCAAGCTGCCGACCTATCTCATGCGCCTTTTCATAACTGACTTCCCCCGGCTCAAAGGATTGCATGAGGTGGTGGGCTAAATTGTTGCCTTTCTCCAACGCTTGCGACAGGGTATATGCAAACTCAATATCTGCCGTTTCATAGGAACAGCCGAACGAGGACACAAGCATTTTTTCTTCTGTCTTGGCGGGATTTTGGATATAGGCGAGGGCTTTGCTCAACGTGCTTTTAATAGGTTTAATCTTTGTAACCGCCATATCTCATTCAGCACCCCCTTTATCTCGTCTATATCCTCTTGATAGACGCTGCCCGTACTGTTCACGCGCCGCGCGATCTGATTGACGTTGACCCCGATCTTTTGTATCTCGGCGGTCATTGCCTTTATGTCGCTATGGTCTATCTGAATGATATATCCGTCGATTGCGATTTTCCGCAGATACGCCGCCATGTTCCGTGTTGGTATCAGCTTCATTTTTTCAAGGATCAAATCGCGCTCGGCTTCCGTTACGCGAAACTTTAGCTGCACCGTCCTTTTCCGTCCGTCCATGTATTCACGCTCCTTTCTGCTGTTTGAGGGTTTGGGACGCTTCCCAAGGGTCTGCCCCAACAGGCGATAGCCTGTGAGGGTATAAGCAATTTTCAGCCGCCGCGCCGCAGCGCGGGAGGTCGAAAATACGGAAGTGGGTACCCGCTTCCTATGCTTGCTACGAAAGTTTTATCCCCTCACCAATACAACACCGGGAACGACAAAAAATGCTCGCTTTCGCGGGCAGAAATCAGAAAAATATAAAATAAGAGGCCGCTTCCTCACATACAGGAAACGGCTTCTACTTGTCTAGCTTCATCAGCTCGTCAATGGCACTTTCGATAGCGGGCAGATACTTTTCCGGGCAAAGCTGCACTTTGTATTTTACGCGCTGGCATTGCTCGGTTTCCTGCTTCCGCAGCTCCGGGTTAAAATACTTTTCTGCCGGGAGGCTGCACAGGTGGAATAGCTGCACCATCAGCGGCATACTTGGGATCGTTGACTTTAATTCGATGTTCGCCAGATAACGGGGATCGACCCCGATCTTTTCCGCAAGCTCTCTGCGGGACATTCCCAGCTTTTCACGGGCCGCTTTTACATCGGCACCAAAGGTTTCAAAGCCGGGGCATTGTTCAATTTTTGCCATATTTTTATCACCCATCACCATTGTATAGTTCATCAATGGTTTTGGGAATGATGTGATAAATCATACACCGCCATTTTATTGTTTCGTTCTCTGCACGAAACCATTCTTATCTGTTGACAATTTCGTGATGTTAGTATATACTGTGCTTGTAGGTAATACACAGTTTAAGGGGGGCGGTAGAACATGAACGTAATCGTATCCAATTCATCGGACGTTCCGCTGTATATGCAGATCAAGGAGCAGATCAAGGATGCCATCTTAAAGGGAGAATTAGAGGACGGGGAACTTTTGCCGTCCATTCGGAACTTTGCAAACGATATTCAGGTTAGCGTCTTGACGATCCGCCGCGTCTATGAGGAATTGGAAAAAGAGGGCTTTGCCGTCAGTCAGGCGGGCAGAGGTACTTTCGTTTCCATGGGCAATTTGGAATTGCTCCGAGATTCCAAACGCCGCATTATTGAACAGGATTTGCAAAAGGCTGTTCATAACGCAAAACTGTTTGACATTGCAAAAGATGATCTATATGCAATGTTGGATATTCTATACGAGGAGGATTAACTATGGATAATATCCTTGAAGTGACTGGTCTTGTAAAACGGTATCCGTCGTTTACTCTTGACAACATTTCTTTTTCTTTGCCGGAGGGCTGTGTGACTGGCTTTATTGGAGCCAATGGCGCAGGAAAGACGACAACGATACGCTCTATTCTGGGGCTTGCGCACAAAGACGCGGGCGTAGTAAAAATTTTCGGTCTTGACGCAGATGCCCATGAACAGGAAATCAAAGACAGGATCGGTATTGTTATGGACAGTAGCTACTTTTATAACGACCTGTCCATGAAGGACATGAAAAGCATTGTTGCGCCCGCCTATTCCAAATGGAGCGACGCTGACTATCGGTTATATATGGAGAAGTTTGAGCTTGATCCAAAGCAAAAAATCTCAACGCTTTCCAGAGGTATGAGAATGAAATTTGCCCTTGTTCTGGCACTCTCTCATAACGCCGAGCTGCTTATCATGGACGAGCCGACAAGTGGGCTTGATCCGCTTGTGAGAAGTCAGTTTTTGGAGATTGTCATGGATTACATGAAAAACGGTGGCAAGGGGGTTTTCTTCTCGACACATATTACTTCCGATCTGGATAAAATCGCGGACATGCTCATTCTCATAGATGGAGGGAAAATAATCTTGCAGCAAAGCAAGGATGATCTCCTTGACACTTTCCGCATTGTAAAAGGAAATGTCGCCCTGCTCAACGACCAAAACAGGCAACTCATAAGAGGTCTTAAAGTTTCATCCTTTGGCTTCACCGGAATTACAAATCACGTGGCGAAAATGAAGAAAGAATTGCCGGATGTGCTGCTTGAAAAGGCAACCATTGAGGATATTATGCTGGCATACATTGGAGGTGGCAACGATGATCGCTAATCTTGTAAAAAAGGACTTTCTGCTGGTAAAGAAGTCTATTACGGCTTTTTTAGGAATCAGTATTCTTGTACCGTTAATTCTGTTGAGAAACATAACGCAAATACAAGGGATAGGGATGTTCGTTTTTCTCTACATGGTAATTTTGATGGAGCTATCATTCATGCAGGCAGTTGCGACGGAAGAAGAAAAGAGCCCGAAAGCAATAGCTCTGCTTTGCGCAGCGCCATGTCCCCGAAAAAGCTATGTTATCGCCAAATACATCTGTTACCTGATTTTCTACGGAGCATGCGTCGCTGTTTATTCGATTATAGCCGCTATTTATCCGAGACTTGATTTTCTGAACATCTTGGAAGCATTGACGGTCTTTTTGGTTGGAGCAATCCTCTATGGGATATATACTCCTGTTGCGATAAAATACGGAATAACAAAGGCTCGACTTGTATTTACCGTCGCTATATTGCTTATATCGCTTGGGCCGACCCTCGTTGTTCAAGTATTTCATCCCGATATGAAGCTGATTCTGTCATTTATGCAAAATACATCAAATATGACGGCACCCATCATTCTTGGCATTGCTGGCATAGGAGTTTTCCTTTTGTCCATGATAATATCCATTCGCATATTTGTAAAAAAGGAGCTTTAAGTTCCACGTCGATACCATAAACAGGGGGTGAAAAAATGGGAAGTGTCGTTTTACTGTTTCTGTTTGCAGCATTTGCGCTTTTCCTGCTGGGCTGCAAAGAAGGCATTATACTTTTGAAAAAACGGGATCGGGTATGTAAAACCACGGGAAACATTGTTGATATATCCACGCTCGCCGCTGAAACCATGAAAGTATATAATTCCAAGTGGGCGTTAGTCATGTACAGTGTGGACGGGCAAATAATAACTTCTCAAAACCGGATCGTGGTGCCAATGTCAAGCAATATCGGTGATCCGGTGGATGTTCAGTATGATCGGGATAACCCGAATGTCTTGATCGTGCAAAGCCCGAAGCGATTTATTATTTTCTTGCTCTGCGCTGTCGCGGCCTTGATAATCGCCTTGCTCCTGAAACTGAAAACATGATAAAAACTATGTGTACGACATGGATAAAATGCCCCATCTGCGGTGGCAAAACAAGAGTGAAAATCAAAGAGGATACTGAATTAAGGAATTTTCCTCTGTATTGCCCGAAATGCCGGAACGAAACACTAATTGATCTAAAACAAGGAAATATCACTATCATCAAAGAGCCAGACGCACAGACGCAGAGCCGATGATCGACAGTATATAACTGCCATCATCGGCTCGTTTTTTATAAGGAGCATTGTTTACGAGTATTCACATGAAAGAAGAATCAGGAAAGCCGCATGACGGCGGGTAGTTAAGGCATGGCCTTACTATAACCTTTTCTTTGACAGCGGCTTTTCCGGGAAAGCCGCCGTTTATGTTTTCACTACAACTTGATAGCTGACAAATAAGCGGCGGCAACAGGAGGATTGCCGCTATGTCAAACTCTATCTATACCCGGACTATCTCTGCATACGCAAAAAAATCCTGTATGCTCTTTGGGCGTGCTATGCCCTCCCCTGTGAATTATACGATGTAGGAATTGCATACATCACATTCCGGCGCTCGGTTGAACTATGTTCAGCCGGGCGTTTTTTGCATTTTTCTCAAAAAAATTTTCAAAAAAGGAGGTTTTGGCGAGCACGCGATAGGTCGGCACTTGTTGTACTGACGGAAAGGGAAAAAACCACCTACTCCCCCACGGAAAGGGGGTGATAACGATGGCGAATATCCCCCGTCAGAGCGTGCCGTACCGTTTCGACGCCTTTTGTAAAAAAGTGCTGCGGAATGAGGCCGTGAATTACTTGCTGCAACTGAAACAGCAGTACCAGCGGGAATTGTTGTTCAGCGATCTTTCGTACTCGGAGCTGCAAAGCCTCTGCTTTACGGAAGATTACCCCAGTGACAGCTTTACCTTTACGGCGCACGGCTGCGAGCTGCGGATTGACAATGAGCAAGTCGCGGAGGTCTTTGCGGAGCTGTCCCCGACAGAACAAAGCATCCTGATCTTGCGTTTCGTCATGGATATGACGGATAAGGAGATCGGTGCCGTTTTGGGAATGTCCCGCTGCGCTGTGCAGCGGCGCAGGACAACGACGCTGGACAAGATGCGCGACAAGCTGAAAACGCTTCTGCCAAAAGGAGGTTAGCACGATGAATCAGGAAAACAACCGTTCTTATGATTGTGAGCTGCTTCCTCTTGCGGTGATCGAGGCCGCCCACGCCGGTGATCCGTCCGCTATGGATCGGGTGCTGCGTCATTACGGCAGGTACATCAAAAAGCTCTGCACCCGCAAGCTCTATGATGACTGCGGACAAGAACACTACTGCGTGGACGAGTACATGAAGCGTCATTTGGAAATCAAGCTCATAACCGCCATTGTCAACATGAAATTGGATTGACTATATCAGCTCCGGGCTGAAAGCGGCTTACCCCTTTCCCCGCGTTCTCCCGGAAATGACGAATGAACCTTGACAAAGAAAGCGACGCAAGATAACGGCGACGCAGTATAGGGCAAATCGGATACGTTCCTTTTGCGCCGAGCCGGACGGCGGGTGCGCCATGACGCTTTTCTTTTGGAAAAGCCGAGCGATCAACATCACGCCGCAAAACAAGCGTAACGGCTTTGTGGGCGACGACAGCGCAAAATACATAATGATACTCCCTTACAGCCACAGTCCGAGCGTTCAAAGCGTCGCAGGCAATGGGTAGGGCTACGTGAGAACCACGCAGGGGTGAAACTCCCGTGAGGTTGTGCTAACAACCGTCCGATTAAAGCCCCATTTATGAATCAAGACCTTTTAGCCATTACCACGAAAGGGGGTTATCTCATTGGCAAAAAAGGAAACATCAAATCCCACTGTGCCTGTGCTTCCCATGCTCAAAACGGTTGAGCAGATGAGCCGGATCAGCGGCATAGGGGAAAACAAGCTGCGCGAGCTGATGGACAGCGGCGAGCTTGAATATATACAAAACGGAAACCGCCGTTTGCTTGCCGACGTTGCTATTTGGGACTGGTACGAGAGGGCAAAGCGAAAGGTAGCTCCCCAAAACCAGGAGGGAGGTAAGTAGCTATGGCGGTATCATCAAGAAAGGTTCAGAATAAGCGCGACAGCAACGGTGTTTTGACTGGAAAGGCAGGTACCGTCTATGACGTAAACATTAAATACACCGGGCAGGACGGGAAAAAGAAATCCTACGCAAAAAAAGGCTTTGCAACCAAAAAAGAAGCGACGCAGCATGAAGCTGAAATGAAAGCAAAGCTCGCCAATCCCATTTACAGCCCGGTCGTTGCTTCACAAGGCAAGCAGACCGTCAAAGAGTATTTGGAGGAATGGGTAGAAAACCACGGCAAGGCTAACTTGCGTCCAAGCACCTTTGCGGGCTATAAGAGCCATATTCGCAATCATATCGTGCCATATATCGGTCATGTGCAGCTTAACCAACTGACCCCGGCGATGCTTGATAATATGTTTCAGCAGCTATTTGACAAGGGCTTATCCAATAGCACCGTTCGATACGCGCAGCGCATATTGAGCGTATCAATGGAACACGCCCGGAAGTACCGATACATTGAGCACAACCCCGCCCGCGACATTATAACAAAGTTCGGCAAGCAAGCGAAAACGCCTGATCCGTACACCATTGAGCAAATGCAGACCTTTATGAGCAATGTGATAGGTACGGAATGGGAAATGCCTGTTGTGCTTGCCGGAATGTATGGGCTTCGTATGAGTGAGATTATCGGATTGCGGACAACAAACATCGACCTTGAAAAAATGCAGTTCGGCGTTGTAGAGCAAATGCCCTTCAAGGTGCCGCCGGGGACAAAGACCATTACGGAAATGGCACCGACAAAATCCAATGATCGTATTTTGCCGATTACCGAAGAAGCATTGCCGTACTTCCTGCGGCAATTTGATTTGATTGCGCGGCAAAAGGCTTTGACCGAGGCGGGCGGTGGGGTGTACTATGATAATAAACTCTTTATTGCAAAGCCTGACGGTTCGCCGCAGCGCAGAGATAGAATGTCGGCAAACTTCGGACAGCTTATCCGACACCTTGAAATGCCGCATATCCGCTTTCACGATTTACGCCATACGGCAGCTACCAATATGCACCAACTGACAGGCGACTTCTACACAGTTGGCGAGATTTTGGGGCATACATTAAAGGGCATTGGCATATCCCTTGGTATTTCCACAAACCTTGAAGCGGTAACGGCACAGTATGTTGATGTGCGGCTTGAAAGAAAACAAAGCGTACTGCAAACCTATCATAAAGCACTGCAACCGAAAACAACCGTTACAGGAAAAGAAGCAGGGCAAGAAACATCAAAGAAAGCGAAAAAGAAAAGCAGCGAAATGGAGCTATAACGGCAATATCTTTTTACAGCTCCGCGCTACTTTTCATAGCTTTTTAGCAGTTCCGGGCACCATTGGGGCACCACAGTATACATCTTTCTTGTATAGTGTGTATGATGTGGAATGAGCCGGGCACCACAAAGCGGGGCACCAAGGGCACCATTTGAATTGTTTTACCCAAAATAGATGCTGTCCGAGCAAGAGAAAAAGCCTTGAAAACATAGAGTTTTCAAGGCTTTGATGGCGGAAGCGGTGGGATTCGAACCCACGTGCCCTTGCGGACAACTGCATTTCGAGTGCAGCTCGTTACAACCACTTCGATACGCTTCCGTGTATAAATATTCACTTTTGGGGACTAATCACATGATTTCGAGTCAGCCCCGTTATGACCACTTCGATACCGCTCCACGTTGGCAGCGCCAAGTGCGCAAGGAGAATTATACAGCATGGCGAGGGAAATTGCAAATGTTAGCTGAAGCTATCCCCGGTGCAGCATGATTATTGTAAGTATGCTGTACAGCGCCATCAGGCAGCCGAAAAAAAGCATACACTTGCTGGTGGTGCGGAGCCGCTTTGAACCCCGGCAGTATATGCCGCCTGCTATGAATATTATCGCTGCCGCGATGCTGAAACCTACCGGCATGGTGTCTCCTCCCCAATAAACCTATTTACATATTTTAATGTATAAATCCCTCTTTAGCAAGTCGGAGGGCAATATACCGGTCCATATGGCGAAGGCGGCAAATCCCTGGCCTATCAGCATCTCTATACCTTCTACGGTGTCAATGCCGAGGGCCCGTGCCGCCTTGAGAAGATCCGTTTCACGGGGCATGTACACCATATCGCACACAAGGGAGGAAGGGTTGAGCTTCTGCAAAAAAGCAAGGCTGTTAAAACTCTCGCAGCAAGACATGCCTAATGGAGTGGCATTTATAAGAATATCGCAGTCCGCGACGTCTTCCATGAGGTGGGAAAGGGGACGCCAGAAAGTTCCTGCTGCTGCGGCCACATTGATGGCGGCAGTCTCATTGCGGGCGAAAAGGGTAACGCTGTTCTGCTTTGCAAGAGAGTAGGCCGCAGAACGGGCCGCGCCGCCGCTGCCTATTATAAAGACATTTTGCCCGACAGCGGCGTGCTTTGGGCGTATGGCGGAAAGCAGCCCCTCGCCGTCTGTGGAGTAACCGATATACCCATGCTCCTCCAGGTTAACGATATTTACGCTGCCCATTGCGGCTGCGTCCGGTGAGAGGGCGGAGAGAAAGGGTATTATATCCTGCTTATGGGGCATGGTGCAGGCAAAGCCGTCCAGCCCCATACATACAGCGTCGCCGGCGCGTCCCTTGGGAAGCCGTATGAGAGAAAAGTCTGCGTCGATGCCGTACTTTTCAAAGAGAAAACCGTATATTGCGGGGGAGAGGCTGTGGCCTACAGGGTCGCCTATGAGAGCGTAATGCTTCATTCATTCCTGCCTTTTGAAATAAGTAATTTTATGCTATTATATCATAAAAGAGACAAGGGAAAGGAAAATTCGGTATCTAAATGAAGCTGCTTTTGTTGAACGGCCCAAATCTCAACCTTACGGGCAGGCGGGAGACTGAGATATACGGGAGGACAACGCTTGCCGACATAGAGAAAAAGTGCAGGGATATCGCTGCAGCCCATGGCGCGGAGCTGGAGTGCTTCCAGAGCAACCATGAGGGGGCGCTTATAGATAAGATACAGCAGGTTATGGGTGAATGCGATGGTATAGTGATGAACCCCGGCGCATTGACGCACTATTCTTACAGCCTGCGCGACGCTGTCGCCTGCTGCGAAATGCCCGTGATAGAGGTGCATATGAGCGATATACGAGCCAGAGAGCCCTTCAGGGCGGTGTCCGTGACTGAGGAGGTATGTGCGAAAAGCATAATCGGCCACGGGGCGGAAGGATATTACGAGGCGGTGGAGATGCTGCTAAGCGGCGAAGCTTAACCATTCAGCAGGTATATAACGAGGTTCAGGTAGCCTGCAAAGCACAGCCACAGTATATAAGGGATCTGCAAAAGGGCGGCGGTCTTGTCGCTCTTTTTGAATTCCGCAGTCATGAACAGCACAAGCGTCAGCAGCAGCAACAGCCAGACAAAGGCGAACAGCCGCGCCTCCAGCTTGAAAAAGAATATGCTCCAGCAAAAATTTACGGCAAACTGGGTGAAAAACAGGGCGAGGGAAACGGATCTGTACGGGCCACCTGCGATATATACCCTTGCGGCTCCGATGCCCATAAGTATGAACAGCGCCGTCCATACTACTGGAAACAGCCAACCCGGAGGAGCGAAAGGCGGCTGGACAAGCCTTGCATAGTTATCCATGCTGTTCCCTGTAACCAGGGCGGAAAGGCCGCCTACAGCCAGCGCCGATCCGACGAATATTATATACGGTTTAAGCTTTTGCCACATAGAGCAGTGCCTCCGGAAATACTTTGTCTGTCTATTTTATGCAAAGTGATGCAAAAAATATGGTGCCGTCAAGATTTATGCGCAAAATTGTTTGCAGGCTCCGGCTGAATGAAGTCAGCCGGCAATGAAGGCGTCATCCAGAGCTGCCTCCAAGTGCTTCATGTTCATGTATTTCTTGCAGCCCCACTGCGTCCCTGCCACGTGGCGTAGCCTCGCGCAGACCAGCATCAGGGCGGAATTTCCGTCAGGGAACGTCCCTACCACCCGCGTCCGTCGGCGGATCTCACGGTTCAGCCGCTCGATCACGTTGTTGGTGCGGATGCGGGTCCAGTGTTCGCTGGGAAAGTCACAATAGGTCAGTGTCTCCTCAATGCCGTCCTCGACCTTCTTGGCAGCCTCCTTCAGCTTCATGGCGCGCAACTCGGCGACCACGGCCTTCGCCTTCTCGCGGGACGCCTTTTTGCTCTCCTGGGCGTGGATCGCCTTGAGCATTTTTGCCACAATTTTGACCTTGGATTTGGGCACAACGGAGAAAACGTTGCGGTAGAAATGCACCGTGCAGCGCTGGTATTTGGCGTCCGGGAACACCTCGCCCACGGCCTCCAGCATCCCCATGCACTTGTCGCCGACGATGAGCTTTACGCCGTCCAGCCCGCGTCCGCGGAGCCACTGGAAGAAGCTGACCCAGCTGGCCTTGTCCTCCTTCATGCCCTCTGCGGCGCCCAAAACCTCACGAAAACCATCCTCATTCACGGCAATCGCCACCAAAACAGCTACATTTTCGTACTCTCCGCCCCAGTTGCGGCGCAGGTAGATGCCGTCCACGTAGACGTATGGATAGCGCCCGCCCTGCAAGGGGCGGTTTCGCCAGTCCTCGATGTGAACGTAGGCTTTCTTGTTCAGCTCGCTGATGGTGGCGGGCGAGACCTTGCTGCCCCACAGTGCCTCCGTGATGTCCTCCACACGGCGCACGGAAACACCCGCCAGGTACATCTCGATGAGGGCTTCCTCCACGCTGCTCTCCCGGCGACGATACCGCTCGATGATGGCAGTCTTGAAGGACACGCCCTTGAGCCGGGGGACGTGGAGCGTAACGTCACCGGAGGTCGTGGTAAGGTTTCGGTCATAGTGTCCGCTGCGGTAGCCCTGACGGGCCTCGCTGCGCTCATAGCGGGCCGCCTGCGTCAGCGACTCCGCCTCCTTTTCCAGCAGCTCGTTCAGGGTTTCTTCTACGCTGCCGCGAACCAATTCCTTGATTTGGCCCTTGATAATTTCCTCATTCAGCTGTACAATTTTCTCGGACATAGTTTGCTGTCTCCTTTTGAATGGTGTGTGGTAACTTCATTCTACCAGAGCCTGCAAGCTATGTCTTCTTTTATGCGATTTTCAATTTGCGCAAGTTATTTTACCTTATCCATTGTATGACTTTTTGGCAGAAAACGCCCTCCCACGGCACGTGGGAGAGCGCTTCTCGGAATCTCAGAATATTTTCTTACGCCTGCTCAAAGATGGCCTTCATACACTTGTAGGTCATGTAGCAGTCGAGCTTGGCGACCGTTTCATACGGTGCGTGCATCGAGAGCACGGGCACACCCGCGTCGAGCGTGTCGATGTTGCGCTGGGCCATGAACTTGGCGACCGTACCGCCGCCGCCTGCGTCGGTCTTGCCCATCTCGGCCATCTGCCAGAAGACGCCGTTGTCGTTCATCAGCTTGCGTACCTTGCCAACGACCTCAGCGCTTGCGTCGCTCGCGCCGCCCTTGCCGCCGGAGCCGGTATACTTGCACAGCGCCACGCCGTAGTTGACAAAGGCAGAGTTTCGCTTGTCATAAACGTCGGCAAAATTCGGGTCGTAGGCCGCCGTCACATCTGCGCTCAGGCAGAAGGAGTTGGCAAAGCAGTCAGAAAGCGCTACGCCCTGCGTGCGGCACATGTCGCCCATGAACCACTCAAACGCCTGAGACAGCAT
>OGWV01000440.1_pt1 | contig 24876 bp, 18 predicted proteins | sample 1576081 | NCBI WGS metagenome assembly OGWV01 (sample SAMEA3541541, study PRJEB24748) | human gut metagenome | biome: human gut; feature: human-associated habitat; material: faeces | place: China | collected 2012 | reverse complement strand
GTATTCGTTACCATATTGCGACAGCTTTTTTAATGCTTGTCCGTTAAAATGAAAGTCTGTAACCGCTCTCTAAAAGTGCTTTCGCAATGCCAATCGTCATGGACACTGCACAGTTATCATCCTGAAATCCATCAAAATAGGAATCATAATGCGCTGACAGAAGGATCATCTGATCTGTCTCCGTTCCCGGGATCTTTCCGGTAATATTATAAGCCGGACGATTTCTCTCCACTCGTGAACACGCATCCAGTTCTACCATGACAGATTTCTCATTTTCACAAAATCGGTCTTTCAGAAGTGCTGCATCTCTCCTGGAAATTGAAAATGCCGGTGCATATTCCGGTCCTGCGATATCCTGAGCATTCAGTGCTTCCTGATCCACTTCTCCATATCCCTGCATCTGCACAGCAATCAGCCCCACTGCCCCTTTCAGATATGCCTGATAGACCGGATAATTGATCCACCATTCATCTCTCTGATTGATATCTGCCAACACCAACTTGCCCCGTACATCCAGATTTTTATAATCCGCTGCCGTTCCTCTTCCTACATAAACCAGCTCATACTCTTGAAATCCATCCGTCTCAAAATTCGTCTGATAAGCCCCAAGCTGACAGGTATATTCTTTCCCGCTGCTGTCCTTAAACCGCAGGACTGCCCGCTCGAAAGTCCACGAATCCAGCCAGAATTCTTCTTTTTGAACTTCAGTCAGTCCGATGGATCTCATTTCCTCATACAGGAAATCACCGGTTGCCTTCTCTGCATGAGAACCTGCGGTACGGAAACCTAACACCGGGTTCGTCTTCTCCCGCTCCATCTGCTTTGCCAGCCGACAGGAATAGTCTGTATCAAGATGGGAAATGCATCTTTGGATGATCTCCTCTTCCGTCTCTTTTTCTGCTCTGCATTCTCCCTGAGTTCCTGCTGTTCCACTCATAAGTCATCCCTCCGGTCATTCAAGATTCACTGTGGTTTATTTTAACATTTTCACGGCATTTCTACAATGATGATTGTAAATGATGATGCAAATGATGGTTCATCAATTCTTTCACTTTCCATATACATATGCTATAATAAATCTGTATGTGTCCATCCGCTGTATTTTCATTCATAAACGGATGGATCTGAAATTTACCATTATTTCTCAATAAAAGGAGTTATTGATTATGAAAATTATCGTATTAGCCGGAGGTCTCAGCACAGAACGTGATGTATCACTTTCTTCCGCTGCCGGCATCTGCCGTACATTACTTGAAAAAGGACATGATGCGTTCCTTCTCGACGTATTTATGGGACTGGAGCATACACCGGAAAATCTCGAAGATGTCTTTACACTTCCGGATCATGGCCTTGATATCGTCAAAAATATCAGCACAGAAGAACCGGATCTTGCCGCAGTTAAAGCATCCCGCCCGGATCAGTCTGACTGCTTTTTCGGTCCGAACGTCATTGAGCTGTGCCGCCTTGCAGATATTACTTTCCTCGGCCTTCATGGCGGAGAGGGAGAGAATGGAAAGCTTCAGGCTGCATTCGATCTTCTTGGCATTAAGTATACCGGACCGGATTCTCTCGGATGTGCCGTTGCCATGCATAAGGGCGTTGCAAAGCAGATCTTCCTTGAGTCCGGTGTAGACACACCTGGCGGTGGAACTTTATATAAGAACGGATCGGATCTTTCCTACCAGTCTCTTGGACTGACACTCCCGGTCGTTGTAAAGCCATGCTCCGGCGGTTCAAGTATCGGAGTTTATATTGTGAATACCGATGAAGAATATCAGAATGCTCTGGAGCATTCTTTCCACTATGAAGATGAGATTGTGGTAGAACCTTATATCAAAGGACGTGAATTCGCATGCGGAATCATTGACGGTAAGGCTCTCCCTCCGATCGAGATCATTCCAAAGACAGGGTTCTTTGATTATGCCAACAAATATCAGGACGGTGCTACCATGGAAGTCTGCCCGGCCGACATCCCGGAAGAGGTTGCAGAGCGGATGAAAGCACTGACTGTAAAAGCATTTAATGCGTTAAAACTCAACGTATACAGCCGTGCCGATTTTCTTCTCGATGCACTTCATGCCCCGTGCCATGGGCGACCGCCCCGACATCGTGCCGGAGGGCGCTGTGAACTTTGCCTTCCTGGGCCAGTTTGCGGAGACCAAGCGCGATACCATTTTCACCACCGAGTACTCCATGCGCACCGGTATGGAGGCCGTGTACACCCTGCTGAACGTGGACCGCGGTGTGCCCGAGGTCTGGGGCAGCACCTACGACGTGCGTGACCTGCTGAATGCAACGGTCAAGCTGCGCGACGGCAAGAAGATCACCGACATGGACCTGCCGCTCATCCCGCGTCTGGCCCTGAAGGAAGCTCTGAAGAAGATCGAGGGCACCGACCTTGAGAAGATCCTCAGGGAATACAACGCCATTTAAGACCCCCTTTCTCCGGCCTTTTTAAACGGGTGGGAACGCCCCTGCATGCTGAGACGGCTGCAGGGGCGTTCTCTTTTTTGGTACGGCGATGATGCACAATGCAAGAAAGACAGCTGATATGTGAAGGAAAATTGAACAAAACGGCATGTTTTGTCTTGCTCTTGGCGCGGTTCTGTGTTATGCTTGAACCAGTCAGGGGCAGGGGAGAGCCTGCCCCATCAAATGCCAGAAAAAGAGGAGGTCGTTTTCCCGTGAAACATCTTATCTCCCGCCGCAATTTCCTGAAGGCCGCCGGTGCATATGTTCCACCGTCAAAAGCTAATGCTGCAACTAAATTTTCATCTTCATCTACTGCAAATGTAAAATTCTTATCTGCAATTGTATTAACAGACAAATAAAACATATCTGGTCCATATGGGACTTTTCTGTCGTCAATATTATATGTATATGCATACTGTCTGTAAGTCATATCGCCATATTGCTGCTGGTTAATTGGTGAATCTAAGGGTTTTATTGAAATCATGTGTACCTCTCCTGCTTAAAAAAGTAGATTATTTGGCATAATCTACTTTATAATGTGATTTATTATATGTATTTGAATCTACAACAGAAACTTTACAATTCAGCCAGCGCAATTTCTTTCTAATACTATTCTGCAAATCTGTCATAATCATTTTTTTACTTCTTGATACACCATTATACTTATCAAAGTCTCCTTCCAGAAATAATGTAACAATTAATTGCTTTCTGTCTTTAGCAATAGCTTCTGTATTAATTATTGACCAAAACTTTTTTAATTCTTCTGCTTTTTCTTTAGTATTTCTCATTGTAAAAGCACCATATAGGCAAGCTATCGTCATAGCCACCTTTTTTGTTACTTCTATATCCAAACTTTCTTTATTATAATGATTATCTGGTAATTTGTTAATATTTTTATTATTAACACCTATTCTCCATATATTATCCTGTTCATTCCCCTTACAGTTCTTTATCTCTATCATTTGAATAATTTTATCTGACGAAGCTATAATGTCAATTCCCTTTGAACCTGATAACACATTAAATTCATCTCTGTAAAACTTATCATCATCAAACTTATAAGCTTTTGTTCCCTCACTAAATACAAATGATAATCCGCTTTCGTTAATCTCCATATATAAACCTCTGCTCTCTATCATATAAGTCATCAAATTCTTTCATAATAGCATTCTCAGTCATATCGTCAAGATTATCAACACACTGTGCATTTATCTCACCACTATCACTATTGCGGTAAAGAGATATAAAATTATACTTTATCTTAGAATCCTTATTATATATTGCCTCCATATTAAAGTACTGTTGAACAAAATAATTATGTGTTGCTACGAATATCTGAACCCCCATCTTCGCAAGTTCAGTTAATGCGTCACACATAGGCTTAATCATCTTTGGATTCATATTAGTCTCTGGTTCATCCCAAAATAGAATAGAATCCTTCGTCAAGCTTCCTGATAATATAAGATACATTATAGTCGCCATCTTTCGATATCCTTCAGATACAAGTCCCATCTCGAATTCCCCTTGTCCCTTAACTTTCAGATAGAACTTCTTATCTTTTTGGACTATACTTCCATTGACTATATCTTCAAAACTTTTCATAACCATATTCTGCTCTATTGTATTAGGTCCTTTTCTCAAAGGTCTTTCAAGCAATCTGCATAAATCATAATATGTCTCCTCAAAAGCAATATGAAATTCATCATATAACGAACCAAAATTCTCAGTAGATGATATTATCTCCTTCGGCGGTATATACACTGGTGTAAAATTATCTTTACCTTTTATCCCCATGTGCTTTATATCTATATGCTTTGAATGTTTATTAGAAAATCCAAATCTTATATCATCTTTATTGCTCAGAAATATTCTTACATCTGTACTATTATTACCACGATGTCTGTTAACAAGTCTTCCAATAGCTCCATTATCTGGCATAAAAATTCCTTGAAACTTACTTACCATTGCACTTTCCAACTCTTCCTTTGAATGTGTGTTATTAGATGAATACGCTTTAGAACATGTTTTTAAGCTTGTATATAATAATTTAATCAAAGCTGTTTTACCTGTACTATTCTCGCCACTTATAATATTAATATTATCTGAGAATTCAATATCCAAATCATTAAAAACCATAAAATTACTTACACATAATCTATTTATCTTCATACCCATACCCTCAATATTTAACATAATCTATATCTGAATTATTACATATATGATTATATAATATACTATATATTATAATTTGTATATACATAATTGTGCTCATCCATATATGAGAATTCATATGTATTATCAAATTTTTCCTAAATTTTTTTGACAAAATTTAGTATATATGAAATTATATAGTTAATAAATTTATAAATTGATAATTTCAAATGACATAAGAAAAAGCAAAAGACAATTTTGTTCATTCTTACGGAGGTATTTATGATAAAAAATGTATTTACACCATATAGAATATGTCCACTTGGAGCACATGTTGATCATCAACTTGGTCTTGTAACAGGTTTTGCTATAGATAAAGGTGTTACTTTAGAATACGAACCCACTCTTGATGGCACGGTTGATTTAATAAGTGCTAATTTCTCTGGTCATACAGTTTTTAATATTTACGATAATCCTACTCGCGAAATGATGTGGGGTGACTTCTCAAAAGCAGCTGTTGCTGCACTTAAGCTAAAGTATGATTTAAAATATGGAATCAAAGGAAAAATCAGTGGTTCTTTACCTATTGGTGGTTTATCATCTTCCGCATCTGTAATCATCACATATCTAATAGCATTTTGTGAAACAAATAATATCCATTTAACTAAACCCGAATTAATTATGAATGCTATATGGGCAGAGCGTAATTATATTGGTGTAAATGTTGGTAAACTAGATCAAAGTTGTGAGGTATATTGTAAAAAAAACAATCTACTCTTTTTGGACACACTTAACGATTCAAGTCAAAACATACCGCAACAAACATTGTCCAAAGATTTCCAACTTATGATAGTTTTTGCAGGTAAAGAACGACAACTTGCAGGATCTGCATATAATACACGTGTAGATGAATGTAAATCTGCTGCTTATGCAATTGCCGCTTTTTCCGGTATGGATTACGGAAAATTTGAAGATGCATATCTTAGAAACATTCCTAATAGCATATATCTCGAATATCGTTCATTTCTACCTGAAAATTGGCGTAAAAGAGCTGATCATTTTTATTCAGAAAATGCTAGGGTTATTTCTGGTATTAATGCTTGGAAAAATGGAAATATAGAAAAATTCGGCAATTTGATATTTGAATCTGGAAGAAGTTCTATTGAATTATATGAATCAGGTACTGAAAATTTAAAAACTTTACAAGATATTTTCGAAAGCACTTATGGAATTTATGGTGGAAGATTTTCTGGTGCAGGATTTAACGGTTCAAGCATTGCTCTCATAAATCCAGAAGAAAAAGACCGAATACAAGCAATTGTTAGAGAAAAATATATTGCTAAATATCCTTTACTAGAGAAAAAGTTTTCTCTTTTTTTTGTAAACACAACTGATGGAGTAGAATTATGATTAATTGTATCGTATTAGCCGCAGGATATGCTACACGACTTTATCCTATAACTAAAAATTTCCCAAAACCGTTACTTGAAGTAAATAAAAAACCTATTATTGATTGGTTGTTATACGATTGTATTTCAACCAAATTAATTGACTCTATAATTATAGTTACGAATGATAAATATTTTAAGCATTTCGAAAATTGGAAAAAATCTAGGAAAAAAGACTACTTATCAAACACTGTAATAGAAATAATTAACGATGGATCATTCAGTAACGAATCACGACTTGGTGCTGTTAATGATATGTGTCTCGGCTTTAGCTATATGAGCAATAACAGCCCACAAACAGATGGAACTTTAGTCATTGCAGCTGATAATATTATAGATTTTTCTTTTAAAGGCTTTATTAATTATTATTTGAATTTCAAAAAGTCTTGTGTTATGTGTTATTATGAAGATTCTTTAATTAATTTGCAAAAAACAGGAGTTGTTACCTTTGATAAAAGCAACAAAATAATCCATATGGAAGAAAAGCCAATTGCCCCTAAAAGCAATTGGGCAGTTCCACCTTTTTATATCTATACTCCTTCAGACATATATACAATATTAGACTTATGCAAAATTGATAAAACCATGGACTCTCCAGGTACATTATTAGAAAAATTATCAATAAAATCAGATCTTTATGTTTATAAAATGCCTGGCAGACGATATGATATTGGTAATATTCAAAATCTTCAATACGTAAATAAATTATTTTCAAAACAATTATAAAACTTGTTTTATGTCTGTCATTCTATTAAAAAATGGATCTTCTACTTTTAACTTTGAAAAATAACAATCATTCAGATTTACATTATGAATAGCCGATAGAATTTGCTCATCCAATTTTTTATTTATTTTTAGCTGTTCTATTGGATAAATTTTAATAAAATCCTTTATGTAGTTTAGTATTCCACTTTGAACCTCATATATGCAGTCCAAATCTTCCTTTAACCTAGTTTCCTCTGCATATATAGGTTCTCCGCTTGTATTAAATTCATTAACTGATGGTGAAAATGACGTTAAAATTGTTTCTAAAATATAATAATCTTGATATATTGTACTCTTTATCTTTTCACGCTCAGTAAAAAATGATTCTATTTGTATCTGCTTATCATTCATATATTGGGGCTCTAACTGTAAAAAATACAAACCTTTAATTTTATTAGGCACCATTTTTTTTATAAAAAATTGACAAGTTCCCTTTGCTACAAAATCAAAGAACAATATATTTTTATTCTTTTCGCATATTTCCTTTAAATATTTTTTGTAGTTCAAATATTTTTTCCATGCTTCACCTATAATTATTTCTTTATATTTTAATATACCTTGTTGTGTGTCATCTATTTGTTTTATATCTATCTTATTAACATCAATGCCAAATCTTTTTTTTAGGCATAAATCCATGTTGCCTCCAAATTTCATATCATCAACATAAGCAATATCATCTTCTGATAAAGTGCCTGCTCTTATAGCTGCAGTTCTTGAAGTTAAAACATAATGCGTTTTTCTATTTGGATATAAGATTTCATATATTTTTTTTATCAAATATCCATCTCTTGCAGAAAGCCAAATCTGACAATCATTGCACTCTCTAGTCTTTTCTTCAAACCACTTAACAAAATCCATAATCAATGGTGCACAAAATGAATAACCTATCGTTTTATTATTTTGTATACAAATATCTTTTTCTAACCTTTCAAACACAAAAGGATTGTTAAAAATATTTGATATAAATAATCCAATTTTTATTTTTGAATCCAACTCCATATCCGGTTCAACATCCGGCATAAAGTTTGTTCCGTAAAATAAATCTTCACAGCTATATATTTTATACGAATTTATACCCGATTTAATTGCACTTTTATAGTCACTTAGATAATCATCACCAATATGAAGTATTTTCTTTTTAGGATAATCTTTTTTTACTATATCAAATAGACCTGTATCTTTTCCCCTTGTATACTCTGATGATGCATAAATTTTTTTAATCCCATAAATAGAATTATCATTCAGGATACTTTTTATTTGCTTTTCAGAATAATATGTATCTGTAACAACAATTGCTTCTTTCCCTTTATTTATGCAATAATTTAAAACTTCTACTAATTCTTCTCTTCTAATAATTACACTTTTGTCAATTTTAAACTCTTCTTCTGCAAAATCAATACCACTAAAAAAAACGCAATCTTCATAAATTTTCTTTAAATTAGGAGCCAGACCAATTGCTGTGCTTTTTTCACTTTTTATCCTTTGATTCACAAACTCCTTTAAACTCATTTCAGTTAAACTGAGCTTATTATATAAAAGCTCAAATAAATCATATCTAGAAAATAACTGTCGAGTTATAAGTGTATTGAAGCAATCAAAACTTATAACATCTGCTTCTTCTATTTTATTCATCAAATCCTTTTTATAATATGGTTTCAATTTCCCCAAAGTACACTTACTTTGTTTTTCTTCCAAAAGATTATTTCCATAAACATCATAGATTTTAATATTATTTTCATTACACTTATCTTTTATTCTTGTAACTATAGCTCGACATGAGCCTGGTCTCGCAATTACTATAATAGCCTTTATCCCAATTTTTATAGCCTTATTTAAAGAGATAATATTATACCCATAAATATTTCCATTATTTCTAAATCCATCTAGTAATCCAACAATTTCTACGTATTCATTTATTTCTGGTATATTTTTCTCTGTTTCTTTTCCTATACCATAAATTGCTATTTTCCCATCAATATTTTTTAAATATTTTTCTAATTTCTTAAAAATCATATATTTACTTTCTTTAAATATTTTTCTAAATCTGCATTATCACCAATCATTCTTTGCTTTGCTTCAAAAAGAAGTTTGTAAGCTAAATCAATATTATTCAACTCATAGTTACAAATACCATTCCATATATAATAATTACGTAATGAATATGGTAAATCTGCTAAGCTTTTTTCATATTTATTTTTTTTATACAGAAAAAAGAATTTTTCAAAATCCTCCCTTGCTTCACTAAATTTACTTTGCTTTACACGGCTCATTGCTCTACACCAATAAAACATCTGTTTGGCACAATAATCATCTATATTTTCTTCTTCTATTCTGCCTAAATCATTGACTGCTTTTAAATAATAGCTTTCCTTAAATTCATTACCCATTAACATACTTTTACTTTTTAAAATTATTTGAGAAACCTTTTTATCAAACTTTTTCTTAATTTTCAAATATTCTGATTTTGTAAATATCATTTTAGACTTCCATATTGATTCTATACTCTTTGAAATTTCCGAGAAATCCAATTCATCTATTCGATATGAGACATTTTCATATGTCTCATATAGTTTTTTAATATACCTTTGACTTTGAACCTGTTCAAAATTAATAAACCCATTATCTTCATATGGAGACGGATATAAATTATTAATTAAATATCTTTTGTAGATATCCTCCATTATTTCAACTGCCCTTTTCGCCGCTCTTTGATTTATAACTCCCATTTCATATAAATGATTTTTATTAAATTCTCTCCCATCTGGAATACATTCATTTATTCTTTGATATGGAACACACAATCCGCTTCTTTGTTCTATTTTCTTAAATCTATTAATATGTGCTTCATTATGAGTTAAAGTATATTCACTTTCAAACCCCGAAGCTATCAATCCCCTTTTTTCATAGAAGCCTATATCCAGATAGCTGGTCGTCAGCTCTGGTGTAATAATTAAGCAACTCTCTTGAACCAATTGTTCCAAATCTAGATGTTTATTGAGCAATACAAGATTATTGGGTATTTGTCCTGCACTTAACTCATGTATATATTCATAAAGATGTCCACTATTTCTATGAGTGACATTTGAATCTTCTTTTAAAAATCTAGGCTTTACAACTATTTTTTTTTCAGGATGCTTTTGGGCAATATCCAAAAGCATTTTTGCTTCCTGCCTTTTTCCACAATCACCAAATGGAAAATGTCCTGCATCTATAAACAATATTTGTTGATTATTCACTTCTATACTAGTTTTTTTCCTATAATCGAATTTTGGATTTCCAATTACACTTCCTGGTAATGTTTTTATATAATTATCTCTTTCAACAATATAATTATCATTAATTATTGCATTTTTATAATCTCTTTGAGTAAACGTATAATCTGAAAAATTTGCTATTTCATCCATAAATGCTGTAGAAAATGTAAAAATATACTTTCTTACCTCAAGAAATTCTGGCATTGCAGCAAATGATGCAGCAGAATATATAAAATCTGCCTTTTCAATACAAGATTGTGTTAGCTTATCAATAGGTTTTACTATAAGCCCATCAAACATTCTTATATGGATATTGTCCATATATTTTGCATATATTTCCACATAATTCCCCTCATTTAACAAAGCATCTACAATATGCCTGGTTGGAATGTTGTAAACATCCTTATATAACAAAACCAAAACATTCATAGAACTCTCCTCTCTTTTAACCCACATTCTAATTCAACAAACATCTCTCAAATCTGGATTTCGTAATAAACCTAATACCAGTTTTTTTATTCTTTCTAGTTTCCATATAATCTCTTAACATTGCTGCAATTTCCGTATTACGTTCATTGCAATTCATGGATGCTGATTCTATTTCCATATCACTGTCAATATAATTAGTATGTAATGAAGAATACCCATCAAATCCAGCAAATATAATCTCCTTACAATTAATTTCATCTAATAAGCGCAATAACATTAATGCCGAATTATCCATCAATTTCCAGCCACATTTAACCAGTTTCTTAAAACTTACAATATAATCAGCCTCTTCAATATATTCTTTGTCTATATTAGATGAATATATTCTTCTCTCTCCCGATCTATTTTTTATATTTTTAACTCTTCCTTGATTTGACACAAATACATAATCAGATGTGATAAAATCTGGATTAAAATTTAACGATATTACTACAACATCATTATTTTTTACATACTCTTTTATCTTGTTTTTGTTTTGTAGTATTGATTGTCCTGGAACTATTATCAAAATTCTTTTTCCCTTTAATAAATCTTTTAGCTTTTTTAAAGAAACAAAGTCATCAATATCCTCATCAATCATCTCCATAAAGATTTTGTCCAATAATTCATAATCATATCTTTTACGAGCTTTATCATCAATTTTATTTAATATATACCTCATATTTTTAGAACTAATGCTATGTTTTTTATTAAGATATGAAATATTATTTACATGGGCACCATAACATCCAGCAATAAAATAATCAGTCGAATATCCCCAAGAACATTTTGTTCTAATATTATCCATATAAATATCTATAATATCTAAAATTGAATCCATGTTATATTTTCCCATATATTTTGTATTAATATATTGAACTATTAACTCTGTAGGAGTATTTCCTGCACCTCTTCCCATTCCAGAAAGTGTCCCATCAATAACAATATCTCTTTTTCCTAGACTCATTCGGATAAATTCCTGCGACAAAGCATTTGATAACTGCATATTATTATGAGAATGAAATCCTATCTTGCAAGTCTTTACAAGATTATGATTTATCAATTCAAAAATTCTCTGTAAATCTTCTTGATACATAGAGCCAAATGTATCAACAATTGAAAAGCAGAATGGTTCAATAGCATTTACTTTTTCTATTAAATCTAATAATTCATAATCCGAATAACCCAAAATATCAACAGGTTGTACAAAAACCTTATATCCTTTTTCCCTTATCACTTTACAATTCTCTATAGCTTGAGATATTTCGTTTTTAAAAAAACATTCTCTAATACAATCAATAATTCCTTCCTGTCTATCATCAAGATTCTCTATTGAATATCTACTACAATCTGCTAAAACCGTATATTGACTTTTTTTCTTTTTAGCCGGTAAGTATTTTGATGCTTCTTTCGAATTTTTATATACAGTCTTTCCCTCTCCAAATCCGTCATCCTGGAAGAATCCAACCTCGACAAAATCAATATCAGAATCAATCAATCCACGTGTAATTCCACTAATATTTTCTAAGCCAAACTTTTTATCAATTAAATATGCTCCATCTCTTAATGTACAATCCAAAACATTTATTCTTGACATATTTATCTACCTCGAATTATTTTCATGTATATAGCATCTGCAATATCAAAATCATCTTGATAATCAATATCTCTTGCTTCAATTTCTGATATTTCACAAATATATGGTTTCATTCCAACTCTTCTATCATATTTTAAAAATGTATCTTTAGTAAAAACATAGGCTCCTGGTGCTTCCGAATATACTGGAACTAAATCCTGAGTCCTTGGAAAATTTTGTATATCAAAATTCATTGCATTACCATTCTGCCATAAAAATTCTTGCAATCTTCTTGCGAGAAAAGCTGAATCATATCTTCCAGTTTGTACTGCTTCCACACATTTATCTATACTTTCACTTCTTGTGAATGGTCCTGTTGCATGGCTTGCAATATAAATATCAGCTTCTACTTCCTTCATAAATTCTCTAATAATATCGTTACAATTTACAACACTTGTATCCAAAAACTCTGGTCTTCTTAAGAATTTTACACCAGGCAATAAATATTCTTTAACTGCTTCATTACTGCAATATACATATACCTCATCAACTTTTTTTGCATTTAAACAAGCCTTTTGTATAAAATTAATTAAAGGCGTTCCATCCGAAAAACATTTCAAATTTTTCCCAGGCACTCTTTCATTATTTAATTTTATTGGAATCATTACAACAACTTTCATTTTTCATTATTTCCTCCTTTTTACATACTCTTTTATATACTGCTCTATATCATATTGCACATCATAATTTCCAGGATTTATTTTCCTACCTATATAAAAATTTTTATCTAAATCTAATTTTTCTATAATTGACGGATATACAATTTGTTCATGATATATTAAATCAAATTTAATTTCATATTTTTCTCTTAAATCGAGCATTTTACATATTTTATCTATTATCTTCTTAAACATTATCTTTGTTGGATGAGACCATGACCTATAAAGATATTCCTTATAATTTTTAGAAATTATATCTGTAACCTGTATGTCGCAATTTTTTTCTAATTTTTCCAAACTTCTTAATTCTTTTAAAAAATACGAATCAACTTCTTCTTTTTTATAAAAGTTAACATCACATATATTACTTACTATATCTTCACACCCCATTCCTTTTTTTAACATATAATTAATATTTATATCTCCCCATGTAAAATAGTCCAACATTGACGTTTTTACTCTAGTATTAGTTTGTGGGAAATACCCTTTAAACATTGCATTTGATATAACAAAACTCTGCGCATTCTTAGCCCATTTCATTATTGTAATAGTATCTGGCACTTTATATTGATTTATAGCATATATCTGATTCAAAAAAACACAATCACATTCTTCCCATAGCCATTTTTCTCCTATCAACTTATGTTCTTGTAAATCTACTTCATTAACTAATGGCAAATCAATAATTATATATTTTTCAGTAAATGATTTCATTTGTTTAAGAGAATCTTTATAAACTCCCATATGACATGTTCCAAAAAAAGCAACTACTTTCTTTCCACTTTTTTTCTCTTTGACAATAATTTCTTTTCCACCAAATAGACATTCCTCTGGATCTATTATATCTTTGTCAAGAAATCTATAAGAAAAATAATTAACATTCTTTTTATAACCATTTATATCAAGCAATTTATACACATCTTCTCTATGCTTTTTCATACATACAAAAACATTATATTTATGCTTATTTGCTCTTAAAATAGTGGGATTAAAAACAGCTATTTCATTTCCCAATATATAAGTATACTCAACATCAATTACACTTGAATCAACCATTATCACATTCTGATTCGTAAAATATTTCTTATATGTATCTTTTCCTATATTTCCTTTTCCCCATAACACAATAGTCTTATCTTTCATGTTTATCCTTTACCAATAATTTTATATAACATCCTAAGCCAATATCGCCTTCTAGTATTGGCTCTTTTTGATTAAAATCATCTATTAAAATATTCAAATCTTTACATTCCTCTATTTTTACTTCTTCATAGTCATTATTATCTATAATTTCAAATAAAGTATTTCTATCATTAGGAAACACAACATAAATCTCTTTCCATTTACTAAATAATAAACTACATTCTCTTAATGTTCCATTACCAATTAGAGATGAACTTAGTATATATCTTTTTGACTCTCCTGATTGCTTTGATATTAGCACAACACGATTTTGATTTCTTAACAAAGCAGCACAATATTCCTTAGTTTCTATAACAGACGAAATAATTTCTGCATAATTCAAATTTATATCTCCAATAAAATTTGAGCCATTATATTTCTTTGCTTTTCCCAAATATAAATCTGATACCCATATACCATCTATTGTACTCGTAATACTATATAAATTCATATTCTCCATACTATGGACGGTTAATTCTTTTGTTTCTGGATTAATTGATACTAAATTATTTGTTCTACATATGGGAATCCATATTTTATTATCGTACACTTCATTTTGTAAAATAAGAATGGTGCCATCTGGTTCAGCATAGCTTTCTAACCTTTTATTTATATCTAACTGTTCAACAACTTTATAAGAAGTTAAATCCACACAAAGAATCTTAGAATTATTGGTATATCCTTTTAAATATCGTGGTATAACCCACATGTTTGAATCTTTAATATAAATGTTCTTTGCCGAGCTTGCTATATAATTCGATTCAGAAATATTAATTGACGTAATTTCTTTAGATTCAACATCAAAAATATGTATATCTTTTCCATTTAATGGTAAAAACACAATTTTATTATTCCAAATACAACTACATGAATGTAACCCCTTAACGTTAATAGGATAACCATTAAAAGAATTGATAAAACTAACTTTTCCTGTTATTAAATCATAAGAGAATAATCCATTGTACCTTGAGCTTGAATAAAATAATTTATTATCAATTATTTGTCCTGTTATAAAACTTTGAGTATTGACTTCCATAATCATTCTCCTTTATATTTAGTCAATTTATTCATATGTTTCTTTCCTCTCTCCCAAATAATACTGGAATTGTTAGAAACATTTCCTTTAGGATTCAAAACACCTATCGTATTTGGTTTAAATCCATTTTTCCATATTATATATGTTAATGACAATTGATCTCTTTTAGCTCCATTTTTAAATTCTAAAAACCATTCTTCCAATATTTTTATTGCTAACTTATTACTTAAATCTACTGCAATTACACAACATTCAAACAATCCCCAATTTCTTGGCATTCCTTCACTCACATACTTTTGAATCTGTGGTAATACATCCTTTTTTTTAATCATTCCTAACCAGTTAACCATCATTGACTCAACATAAATACATTTTCTAATTCTATGTCTATGAATTGCTAATCCTACTTCGCCTATGTATGATAAATATTGTCTCATCGGTCCAACCAATTGAATTGACCCATCCATATATACTGAAATATCATAATTGCAAAATATTTTATGTGGATGCATTTTAACATATCTATTTTTTTCTTGAAGAGACATATTTCTATCAGGTACAACTGAATCAATATCTATCCACCGCATATTACTTTTAGCATGTCTTGGATTATCTGAAATAATATAATAATCGCAATTTTCTTCAACATACTCTGGCTGTTTTAATTCATCATAATCTCCCAATATACATGTATAAAAAGCAACTTTTTTATTCCGTGTCATCTCAAATTTCTTACCAACTTCTAACTCACACGTAGAATAATCGTCAAGCCTTTTGATTTGATTAAATAGATTTTCACCATAAAAATCTTTCTGAATAACTTCAGAATTTGCCAACTCATCTAAAGAAATTATATGCAAATTGGAATTGCTCAGTAATTCTTTTTTTATTTCACAATCATATGGATAATCTACAAGTACCAATACTAAAACATCATCTTCCATTTTTAACAGTTCTTCTTTGTGAATTGCAACCATATTATTTGCTTTCCTTAATTCGGAAATAAGATTATCATTTGAATCTGAAAAAAAATCTATTTTAATATTAAGAGTTTTTTCAAAATACTCACTCATTCTTTGTCCTAAAAAACCCAATCCATAAATACATTTTTTCCACCTATTATTTTTCGATAATTTGACTAAGTTCTCTATCTCCATATAATATCCACCTTCTAATATTTACAATTAAATCCATCTTTTTATCTGACAATCTCTATATACATTATTCTTTTCTATCATATCTAAGGTTAATAACTTAGATACTTTTAACTAAAACATCTTAAAATTCCTAAATATTAATAATAATTATCCCTACAAACCATCTTGTGACATACCTATCTCTGTACGTTCATAAACATTTATAGAATTTTAATATTCTAGCGATTTAGTCTTGCAATTTTTGCAACATCAGGCACTTCTAATTTTCAAAACTCAACTTTTGTTCTTTGACTTTCTCTGTCCTTCAAACAGAGCTAGATTTACTTTCCTCCACATATCTATTTAATTAAGATTCCTTTGGTTACTCTGAAAATAGCAAAATCATTCATCTGCATACCGTCAATTACACTTTTTCTTTCTTTTGACATTCCCATAGGCTTTGTTATAGTTATCTTTTCATATAAGCAAATTCAAAAGATTATTCATCCAATAGTCTACGATAACATTTTCTTTTTAGTTAATCTTTTAGTAGACAAGCACTTCTCAGATACCATTTACAGATAATCCACTTTCATTAGATTGTATCTCCTAAAGTTAAGTTTCTCATATATGTTTTTAAGTCATCTGTTAATAACTTGTACATCAAAGTACATTTTTAATATCCTAACTTCCCATTTAATTAGTGATTATTATTTCACACACTTTATGAATATAACGAAATAAGTACTTTACATAATAAAACAAGTATGTTATACAAACATGAAGTTCTCTTATTCATTAAATATTGCATCATAGCATCCATATCTGTACAATATTCTTTATATTATATCGGACATTAAAATTGAGTTATTAACTTTATGTATATTTATTTTTATCCCATTATTTAATAATCTATTTATCACTTTCCCATCTAATCTATTCCCCTATCATCTCCTTCAACTTCTGCGTAAATACATATGCCCCAAGGTAATTAAGATGATCCTTATCATAATAATATTTCTTATCTGCGGTCATTGCATCTTCCAGATAAGATGTGAATCTGAACGGATAAATATTACCCAGCTGTTCTATAACACTCATAAACTGTTCTTCCCACTTAGTATAGTACTTTTTTCTCTTATCAAGAATGCCTTTATATACCGGAAGAAGTACTATATCCACTTTAATATGCGACCACTTTCTATATATTAATGAAAGCATATCATTCATAATAGAGACATTTTCACTGATTGTTTCTGGATACTCATTCAACACAGTACTTGATGTAACTTTATACTCTTCAACCAGACTATCTGTAATCATATCCATTCTCTGTTCAATCCCTCTGGCACATCTGTAATCAGAATACCCATTCATATAATATGTATCTGGAAACAGTTTCTTCCACATTCCAAGCTTACTTATATCCAGCCCTTTATATTTACTATACAACAGATAATTACGCACCTCTTCAAGGCTGTTAGTATATATCTTATTGCGTGTCATATTATGTTCATCAAGATTGTAACCTCCCCACAAAAAATATCTGTATATGTTCTTAGCAAGAGATGTATCAAAATTAAAATACTCATAGTCATACATATCTATAATTATATGTTTCAAGTTTTTTATCTTTTCCCAATACTTATCAATGCAATACTCAAGCGTCTTGTAATTATAATATATATCCTGTGATGAAACAGCAAGATTAGCATAATTACCTTGTAATCTGTCTGCTAGTATTCCAACCTCTGCATGAGATAAACCCATAATGAGTCCGTCATATGAACAATCCAAAGGATTACTCATAACAAGATCAGCCCTCATTGCAGGCAGCATAGCTTTATGCCATAAAATATAATTAAATACTGTACAATTCTCATTAGTAACTATTTTCTCAATCATAGATGTAATATCTGCTGATAACTTATCGTCATTAAACATAACAACAATACAGTCATAATCATTAATACCTGAATCCATAAACAGTTCTGGTCCAAATGTACCATCCCAATAATACACATCAACCATATGTGCAGTATCATCTAATGCCTGTAATGCATAATCTGTAAACAACTTCTCTCCAATAACAAGTATATTCATACCCACTCTCCATAATCATAAGTTTCTTCTGTATCCCATCATATATCCTATCATCTCATTTTCCCATCATCTTTGCAATCTCACCCATTCTGCACAGCCATGTATCATTTCTTATGGCAGTTTCATAACCTGCCTGTGCAATCCGGCTTGCTGCATTGGGATTCTCAAGCAGCCAGCAAACATTCTGTTTCATTTCTTCCATATCTTCAAGATCATAAAATACCAGTTGATTTCCGTGTTCAAATCTTTCAAGAAGATACTTGCTAGTATCTGTAAGGCACACTGCTCCATTAAGCATTATATTGAATACTCTTTCACTGCATCCATCCTTAAACCACGGCATACAATTAAGTCCAATCTTTGCTTTACCAAGCATTCGGTTACATTCCTCTGATGATATTCTTGCATTGATGCTTACATTAGTCTGCCATGTCTCATCATGCGCATCCCATCCTTTTCCATATATAACTATACCAGCACCTGTACTTTCTAATGTGTGCATTGTCTTTAACTTATAATATCTGCGGACATTATCGGATATTATGAACCCATAATTTAATATATACTGCTTTACCTGCTCTTTTGTATATCCGCCCTTTGCTTCAAAATATAACTCCATAGTTTCTTCTATAGACAAGCCCGGCTTTTGAAGAAGTATATTATATACTGTCGAATACATCTCCATTCCTTTATCAGACATATCTGGAATTTCAATAAATGGTGTAGATAATTGACAATCTCCCACATACAATATATCTATTGGTCTGTCTTTGTACTGCATTCTACCCTCTGCTTCATTTCCTCCATCAGGCATGAAATATATATTTCTTATTTCTGGATAATATTTTCTTATGAACTTCCCATGATTCCTGTCTACAACAATTACATTCATATCTGCTGGAGGACATTCTAATGCATCTGCATAATTGTACGGATGGTCAACTATCAGGTCATATACCGGAATATTTCTCTCTTTCCAGTAATTTTGTCCATTCTCACTCAATAACAAACCTATCTGATTTATCATAAACACTGCGCATCTGCCCAGCTTTACATATTCTTCAAGAGCCTCACCGTAGCTTTCAGGAATCCCTGTATTGATAATATAATATTCTATTCCAAGCTTATCTGCTCCGTCTGCAAGCTGGTCTATGAAATAATCCAAAGTTTCTAATTTCCCTTTTATGAATATTATTCTTTTAGACAAATTCATATATTTCCCCACAATTTGCACTATATCCGGCTCAACAGCTTCTCTTGAAAAATGTTTCATATATGTCTGATGTCCGATTTTTCCAATATGCTCCCAGTTATCATAATCATCTATAACTCTCATTATACTTTCTGCAAGACTATGAGGATTGTCCGAATTTGTAACATATCCATTCTCACCATCTTCCACATAATAAGCAATTCCGCACACATCTGTACACAATACTGCTCCGCCCGTCATCATCATCTCAATTGCCACTGCAGAAAGCGGTTCAATTCTTGATGGTACTATCAGACAGTCAGCATCTTCCATACATGAAATTGTCTGCTGCCTTGTAAGCTGATGCAGCATATGAACATTATTATAATCTTTTTCCAATTCACATACACTTGTGTACACTTCTTCATCAACTGCAGCTTCATTGCCACAGAAACTGAATTCAGCTTTTTTCATATATTCGTCTGGAAGCATTCTTATAGCAGCTGCAAGAATATCCTGTCCTTTTATCTTAGAAAATGTTCCTGCTGTAAGAAATTTTACCACATCTCTTTTTCTCTCATAATGCTTATCTGCTTCACCTTCATATCCATCAACAGCAAAATGCATCATGGGAACATCACATTTATATATATCTTTAATTACAGATTTAACATAAGGACTTACAGCATAAGTATGAATATTACTTCCTATAGTACCAAAATGCGGTATTACGCTTGCAAAATATTCAAAATACTGTCTTCCCTCATGAAGCCACCATATTACTGGAATTTTGCTGCCATTAAGAACATGAATTACTTCATATGTAACTATTGTATTAGCAACAACAAGATTATATCTACTCCACTCCGATAACAGTCTTTCTTTTTCCGGATAGAATCTTTCCATAATCTTATAATCAATTCCCATATTATGAAGCTGCTCCCCCAGTTCTCCATCCATCATTGTTATAACATCTATATCTGCACCCTCACGTTTACATAATTTTATCATATCCAGAAGCACTATTGGTGCTCCTGTTCTCGACAACTGATGTGTTATAAATAATATTCTCCCATTCATCCGGCTTCTCCAATTTTTATATTTCATAATCCATTATCATTACAGGCTTTCTCGCATTTCTATAATCCTGAACAATTGACGATGTATCACCATAATATGCATCACATGAACTAAGCATATCTTTATCCCTGTCGCTACATACATGTCCAATTTGTTCAATATTATATTGATTCCTGATTGCAATTATCTGCTCATAGAGTTTCTTGTCTATATCTTCCATAACAGTATCTACAAGACTTTGAACACACCACACAATCTCAATCTGCCCTGAGTATTGTTTAAATATATCTAATACATTCTTTATCTTTCCTGCTGCTATCTCTGAATTCTGCATAAGTCCGCTTATTGAAGTATAGAACAATATTTTTTTCTTACCATTGCCATTAGCAATGCAATGTTCCTTATTCATCATCCACTCTGGCTTAGCATGTATCTTATCATCCCATATACTTTCAGTTTCTTTTCCGGCAAACTCAGTTAATTTCTTTATATACATATTACGGATGTTATAAGACTGTACATATGCCACATCAGCATTTATTACTCCCGGTACTGTGCAGAAAGAAGCCATATTCTTATATTCGCGTTCATTAAACTCATTAAATTCTTCAAGTTCAAATGACTGTATATATATAAGCTTGTCGGTACAGCATTTTAACCTGTCTGAATAATACTTTCTGTCAATTCCTATTGCCCTATTCTCATTATCAAAAGGATTCTGTATATATATAATATCTGGATGATGAAGTTCCATATCATACTGTGCAGAATCAACGGCACCAATATCTGTGGCGAATTTATCCAGTTCATTTACTTCTTTCTTTATGCTTCCATCATATTCTTTATAATAATATGGAACAACAGCCACAACTATTTCAGTATCTCTTTCCTCTTTATGTTTCTTCCATACATTCTCTATATATTTCCATTCTGAAGCTTTGCTCACTAGAAAAAGTACTTCTTTCTTTGCAAAAATATCATTTTCCAGCATTCTTCTCACATTACCGAATTCAGATTCTATATCAGCATTATTTTCCTGATATATCTCATATATAACATCGCAAAACTTTTCAAGGCTTCTCACACTTTCAGTTCCCTCGCCTTTAACTTTTTCGATAAGCCCTCCCATGTCAATTACTATCTGTTGTATATCAACAAGTTCTTCTCTTATCACTTCTACATCCTGCATGTGTCCGATTTCTTCAATTTGTTTATCAATATTATCAAGACAGTTTTTAAGAATCTTTCTGTAGCCTGCCAATTCATCAGAATCAGCTGCCCTTACTGCTTTTTTCTCATCATATGTATATTCCGGCAGTTTAAAATCCATCAAAACTTCTAACTGCTTTTTCTGTGATTCATAGAATGGATAATCATGTCCTCCCGCATTTCTCACAAGCTTCATGTAATCTCCATACCTGCTTTTAAGCATAGCATCAAAGCCAATCGGAACCGGTATTGTCGTATTCTCAAAAGGCACCCTTACTACACGCTCATAATATTACAGGTATCCTCATATGATTTCCATACAGACTATATGGCATCATCTGAGTCATTTCTTCACATTCTTCATCTTTAAATGTGGCAAATACATTTTCTGCAACAGAATATAACTCAATTCTTTCCTGACATTTATCCTGTTGAACCCTAATATCTGTTCCACATATCATGTTAATTCTTGTTACAGCCGCTTGTTCATCTTCTGCAGACATCTGTCCTGCCTCAATAGCATCAGCAACTGCAACTATATATTCTGCCGTCTTTTCGCACTTCTCCTGTGCCTTTTTATCCTTTGACACATTATCATGCACATATATATCAAGCCCTGCAAGATATGGAAATCCATGATATCTTCTCAAGTGTTCATCCTCAAAACATATCCTGTTCTTACACACAACTCTGGCAAGAAAATGATGAAAATCTTTGTTAGTCCTGAAATTGATTATCTGATATCCTTCCACAAACTCACCTGGTGCTACTTTACAGAACTTCACATAATCTTCTCTTCTCATTCCTATATCAAGGTCGTCATCCCATGGAACATATCCGGCATGTCTTATTGCTCCAAGCAATGTTCCCCATTCCGCATAATAAGTTATGTTATATTTTCTGCATATTCTGTCAACCTCATCAAGCACATCAAGTTCAGTTGCCCAAGCTCTTTTTATCATAGATGGTACATAAAATCCATCTCTTACTTCATCTTCAAAATATTCTTCTGGAAATTGAAGCATACTTTCTCCTCACTATATATCAACATCTTCTATCATAACCGGCTTCCCCTGATTCCTGCACATCTGTGCTTCTGCTCCTGCCTCTCCATAGAAAGCATCACATGCATCAACAGCTCTTTTTAACATATCAGGTCTGACTATATTTTTTTCATATTTTCTCAATATAGTCTTATAATCCATCAAAAGCATTACATCTTCGAGTTCCAATATATCTTCCATATTGCCCTCAAATGCTAGAAGTGGCATAACATCTGACTGATATTCTGTAAATACATCCATTGAGCGTCTAATTTTTCCAAACATTTTTCTCTTATGTTCCAGCACTCCATTAGTACTTATAAAATATAGTATTATCTTTCTATAGCTGCCGTCATTCTTTAATGCCATATTTTTCCACCCTGACGGCATTATGTTATATTTAAGAACAGGATCTTTTTTCTCTATATACAAAGCTCCCCGGCCATTAATCTTATCTTCCCACTCCTTCTTTGATTCTTCTCCAAAGAATTCGGTCAGCTTTTTTACGTATAATTCTTTATTGGCTTCTGATTGCAGCATAACTTCATCTGCATACACAACACCTGGCATGGTTACATATGCATCCATACTTATATATGCTCTCATATCCATAGGATTAATCTCTTCCGTTACAAAATATGGCATATATATAAGTTTATTTGTATGTATAGCCAGATTCTTACTGTAATATCGTGGATGTATTGTAACAGAACCATTATATCCATCATATGGATTCTGAATAATAATTGTCTCAGGATTCTCCTCTTCAATATTATAATCACTGTTTATATATTTCTGAACATATTCTGGCAGAACTGCATCACTTGCACATTCTTCTACTGTTCCATCAATATTTTTATAATAATACCTCAATGGAATAACTACTATTTCCTGTTCTTTTCTCTTTTCATATTCTCTGAACAATCCATCAAGCATATCCCAATATTCTGCCTTATACACCATAAATACTGCAGTTTCATGGTTTATATTCTTTTCTCTTATCGCATTTCTTGTCTTTCTTATACCATTGACCTGTTTCTTATAATTAATATAATCCTCATATGTATCACAAAACTCATTAAATACAACCCCATTATCCTTAAGAAGCTTTTTCTGCCTGTCATAAAATGGATAATCATGTGAATCCCATGTATGTACAAGCTTCATATAATCACCATATTTCTTCTTTAATATCGCATCATAAGAATATGGTACCGGTATGGTAATATTCTCAAAAGGAAGCCGCACTGTTTTGGAATAATATTCTTTCGGAAGCTTATACTGCCTTTCCTCTGCCCATATAGTCATTATTGTTACATATTCCGCTTCTTCCTCTGTATATAATCCACATAATCTGTCTACCAGTACATTAAGCTGCTGTGCGAGATCCTTATCTCTGTCAATCTCCACTCCGCATAATTCCTCAATCTGATTAATTCTGAGATTAAGTTCCTGAAGATTCTCTTCATTGATAGATTCTTCATTCTCCTGAAATGTCCTGATAAACTTGGCTACTGAATTAACAATGCTTATTAATTCACACTGAAAATCATCATCTTCCCTATTGGGAGCTATAAAATCCAATGGAAATATATCTATACCTGAAACATATGGAAATCCATGAAATTTTTCCAAATGTGTCTTCTCAAAATTAATTGCTCTCCCATTAATAATTCTGGTAAGCATATTATCATTATCTTCATCACTACTTATATTAAATATCTTATATCCCTCTGGCATTATCTGGTCTGCAATCTGTAGGAATCTGTTATAATCGGGTCTCTTCATGCATATATCCATATCATCATCCCAGGGAATGAATCCATGATGTCTTACTGCTCCAAGAAGTGTTCCCCATTCTGCAAAATACTGTATTCCATTCTCCCTGCAGGCTTTATCAACATCATTCAATACTTCTAACTGAGCTGCCCACGCATGTTTCATATCTGATGTTACATAGAACCCATCTCTTACTTCATCTTCAAAATGTCCCCGTGGGACAGACACGAAAAAACCTACGGCAGCGGAGCGGCATATAATAC